>Ga0206103_100103_pt1 | contig 69949 bp, 60 predicted proteins | sample 1B5Ametagenome_FD_148638 | JGI IMG/M metagenome (GOLD analysis project Ga0206103, IMG submission 148638) | Enriched microbial communities from leaf-cutter ant dump, University of Wisconsin, Madison, United States - 1B5A | ecosystem: Environmental > Terrestrial > Nest > Insects nest > Nest dump... | reverse complement strand
CCGTTGACGGTGTTTGCGTGTCATTTCGAGCTGGCGGAGGGGGCTGGGGATGGGGGGCGGTTGAGCCAGGGGGTGTTGCATTTTTGGGAGGAGGAACCGGAGACGATGCGGCGACGGGCGAGGGAGGCGATTCGCTGGAATCATGCACCGGCGCCGGCCAACGCTTTGGCCAGGCCGATTCTCATGGAACTCGTGATGAGGGGGCTCCTGGGCTGTTCGGGGCCTGGGGCTGCGGTGGTGCCTGACGCGCTGGCGGAGCTTGCGCTGGAGATTCGGGCGCGACCGGGGGAGGAATGGGCGGCGGATGAAATGGCGCGCCGGTGTTGTCTTTCGATCCCGCATTTCAACCGTCAGTTTCGCAAGGCGTTTGGCGAATCGCCCCGGCGTTTTGTGATCGCGCAGCGAATCCGGCGGGCGGGTCAGCTATTGCGGGAGTCGCAGTTGCCGATCCTGCAAATTGCGGAGTCTTTGGGATATGGAGACGTGTTTTTCTTTTACCGGCAGTTCAAGGCCGTGATGGGAAAGACCCCGATGCAGGTGCGGGAGGAGGTGGCTGCGGAGCCGTGATCGCCGTCATCCGATTCCGGATCATCGTGTTTTGCGGGCGGTTTTGAAAAAAGTGATTGCGTCCTTCCGGGGTTTGCCCGTAGTTTCCCCGGACGTTCATTCGAGCGGGCGCGGTTAGCTCAGCGGTAGAGCACTACCTTGACACGGTAGGGGTCACAGGTTCGAACCCTGTATCGCGCACCATTTTTGTTGCCCTGATTTCCACCCGTAAACCCTTGCAAATAAAGGATTTACGGTTTTTTAGTGTCGATATGCCGGGTGTGGAAAATGATGAAAAAAGTTTATTTCCCAGACACCCACTGACACCCGGAATTTGCCCCGTTTTTGCCCTTCTGAGAGCTATCGGGGCTTCGGACTCGGGCCTGAATCGGTCTCTCGCTTTGCGAACGGCGTCACACAGCTTTCCGACTCGTTTAGCTCAGTGGTAAGAGCGCCTACTGTACACACAGGAAGCCATAGGATTTAAACCCTACAGAGGGCACCCGTTTATACGGAAGAGGTGTGACACAAACAGCGCAAAAATTGCGCTATTCGTGATGATCAAAGGAATGTCCGCGGCTTCATTGAAATCATCCACGATTTCAAATCCTGAAAGAGTTCGCCGGTATACGCTTAGCGGGGTTGTTTCTCGAGATACAAATTCGGCAGACATCAGTTGGTCCAAAAGCGTGAAGCTCTCAGTCCAATTTCACAGCCGGTTCAGGTCTGGGGAATTTCTGGCTGGGATTCTCCGGACATCACTTTTTCGACTTGTTTTGCAAGGAAGAGGGAAAACGGAATGATATCCTGTTTGGTGCTGGCGCATTCAAGGGCTTCCATATAGTCGCTCCGGCTTTCCACCGGGACAACGGTCCATGGATATCCCCCTGCTGCAAGCATCAGATTCATCAGGAAACGACCAATCCGGCCATTTCCGTCCATGTAAGGATGGATATAAACGAAAATGAAATGCCCGAACACGACACGGACCGCCGGGTGTGATTCTTGAGTCAATAACTCAAAAAAAGCAGGGATGGCATCACGCACGCCTTCAGGTGGCAGAGGAACATGCATGGATCGCCGGATATAGACGGGGCTGTTGCGATAGCCTGCAAGGTCGGCGGGTCGCAGAATGCCAGCCGTGACGCTTGGGGCGAACATCTGCCGGTACCATGTGCCATGATCTTCGTCGGCAATGTGGCCGGGGTTTGCTCCTGTCAGGACTTTTTCCAGACTGGAGCGAACGGACTGAAAAGCTTCCCAATACCCACGCGCGGCGAGGGCATTGCGGTGATTGCGATCTTCCTCGTCCCGGTCTGGATTCCATTGGCCGTTCCGCACTTTTTCAATCAATGCCGGGGTGACGCGGTATCCCTCGATGGAGAGTGAATGATAAGCATCGGCCACATAAACGTCATCCACCTGCTTCAGGGTGCCTTCGATGTCACGGGAAAGGCCGGGCGCGGTCGGGAAATGGTCGATAATCGGTTGGCGCATGGTCTGCCACAGTAGCCGGATACGATTGGCAACCGGCGAGACCTCCCGCTGGGCCAATATGATGGCCGGAATATCGCCGAAGGGATCGTTTTCCCGAACGACATATCCGGCAGCAGACATGGTTTTGACAATATCGTCGGCAATGCGTTCCCGCCCAATGTTTCGGAAAGCTCCGACAAGACGACCAGCAACGACGCTGTGTCCGCCCTCCAACAGGCGTGCAAGCAAGCCGGAGGCGTCCCTGATGATGGACAGGGCCGCACGGAAATCGACCGGATTCCGGGAAAAATGACCGGGGGCACAGGCAATGAGCGCTGCTTCCAGCGAGAAAAGACGAAGGCCGTCTTTCTCCTCAATATCCCCAGCCTCGGGGAGATGTGCCCGGACATCCAATAGGGAGGTGTGATGCGGCAGATCGGTCACTTTGTTGCCTGCTTTTGGCGAACGAACCAGAAGCTGCCTCGGAACGGCCCAGTTTCCCGCATGGAGGCTGAGGGATTGTTCAGGTGAGAGACTCCATTTTTCACCAAAGCGCTCTCGAAGATAGGCGGCGCAAAAACGCCAGAAGGAAGTGTACCAGGCAGTGCTTTCTCCTCTGGGCTCGTTGGGTCGGGCAGGAATGTACCACCCTTTAATGACTTCCTGAAGGAAGCCATTGGCAAGCAATCGCTCCCGGTCCGTGCGCGATAAATCTTTCGAACGGATGGCTGCGGCTCCATTTTCTCCCTGAAGATGGTTCAGGAGTTCAAGGGATCGAGCCAGTTTTTCAGCGGGAGTGGCCATGATTTGCGACTTTCGGTTTGTACGATTATTAGCTTTTTGAGGTGTATCATTTTTAGGTTTTTAGGTCTATCCATTTTTAGGTTTCCATGCTGATTTTGAATTTCAGGAGAATGCTGCTCCTACATTGGAAGGGCACAAAGGTCCGGGGTTTAGCGGGACGAGCGGGGTGCATTCATCAGTATGAGGAGTTTTGAACCAGCCACTGCCCGAACCGGAGTCGTGCCGTTTCTCTTCACGTCCCCAAGGGAAGAGAGGTTTCCCAGACACCCACTGACACCCACTCGAAAGTGCGGGACACCCTCCTGTTTGCTCTATCTCATTGAAATCATCCGCGATTTCGAATCCCGTTAGGGTTAGGCGGTTTACATGCGGACGAAGAGCATGGCAAAAAAAATAAAAGCATGCTTGAGCTTTTAGCCCTCCGCGGGCTATACATCCGTATAGCATGACAGCCTTGCTCACAGAGATCCAGTCGGATATCTTGCGCTTCATCGAAAAACGTCACGATGAAGGTGCAAGCGCGCCAACATGCCGGGAAATTTGTGATTGCTTTGGATTCAAAAGTCCGAAAGCGGCAACCGATCATCTCAATGCACTCGAGAAAAAGGGCTACATCGTTCGCGACCGTAAGCAGGCTCGAGGCATTCGATTGCTCCATCGTTCGAACGACATACCGCTGCTTGGTGAAATTCCCGCAGGCGTGCCAATTGAGGCGATACCGGACTCCTCGACACGGTTCAACCTTGATCTCGAATCCTTCGGCATTGGCAATCGAAAAAATGCGTTCGCTCTTACCGTGAAAGGCGACTCCATGGAAGGCCGACATATCTTTGATGGCGACATCGTTCTGTTGGATGGTAGTGCTACGCCAGAGCACCAGAACGTGGTTGCGGCGCTCATTGACAATGAGACAACGCTAAAAACTTTTCTGCGGCGTGATGGCAAAGCGTGGCTACATGCCGAAAACCCTCGTTATCCCGATCCGATTCCAGCTTGGGATTTAAAAATCCAAGGCGTCGCATGTGCGATCATCCGTCGTCTGCGCAAATGAAAGGCTCAACTCCATCCCCATTCCCGCAACCGCCCGCAGGCATCATGTACCTGCGAAGCCTCGCGGACGTATTTGCCCGGCGCGATCTTGATGCTTATCAGCATCTCCTCATCCGCGCTTGGGACGAGTTGAAACTCGACGGGGTGCTCGTCGTGCGCGGCATCCCTACGGTCTATCTGCGTGAAGATGACAGTGAGCTTTCACCCAAAGAAGTTCACATTCTCCAGCAACGGCTTTGGAATCAGGGCGTTGCCACACTGCTCGTGCTCGTAGATCGCAAAAAAACGCGTATCTTCTCCGGCATGGTCGTGCCGCGACCGATGACGGTGGCGCAGAGCGATGGTGCTGCGCCGCTTGATAGCTTCGTTGAGGAACTCGATCTTGCGGCACAGGCGTTGCGCGCTCATCGCGAAGATGCGGTCCATGCCTATCACACGCTTTGCAGGCAAGTGGCATCGGGACAATTTTATCGCCGACACAATTCGGATCGAAAAGCGGTGGCAAAGAAGTTCGATCCACGTGAAATGGTGGATGCCTATCTGCTCGACCAACTCGCGTCCGTACGAAATGAACTGACGCGCGGTGCTCATAAGCTTGATGTGGAGACTGCTCACGCTTTCCTGGGGCGGTTGCTTTTCACCTGCTACCTTATCGACCGCGGCATCGTAGTATTGAATGAGAGCAAATACTTCCCACGCCAACCATGGAAGACGTTACAGGACGTTCTTACCGGCGGAGATGACGAAGTGCTGGACCGGCTTTATAAGCGGCTCTTCCCTCAGCTTAAGCGGGATTTCAACGGCAGCATGTTCGATGACATTGGCATCAATGCCGAGCGGCTTTCGGTTCACTCATCTCATCTCAAAACTGTGCGGGACTTCTTCGCCGGTCACGACATCGGGAAGAGCCAGCGGACACTCGGTTTCTGGGCCTATGACTTCAGCTTTATTCCAGTCGAAACGATCAGCGCCATTTATGAAAACTTCCTCGAGAATGAAAATGTCTCGAAGAAACGCGAAGATGGCGCGTATTACACGCCGCGTTTTCTCGCTGAATTGACGCTTGATGTCGCACTCGAAGACTGCGAACGGCTCGCTGGTCGACGCTTCCTTGATGCCTCGTGCGGTTCCGGTATTTTTTTAGTACTTCTTTTTAATCGTCTGGCAGCGGAGTGGAGCGCCAGAAACCAGACTACCGCTGAGCGCCGAACAGCCGCAGCGTATCACACCAAAGACAAGGCGTTGCGAGCAGTACTTGGGTGCCTGCGCGGTGTAGACAAGAATGCCACAGCCTGCCGCGTTGCGTGCTTCAGCCTCTACCTCGCATTCCTTGATCGTTTCAGCCCAAACGATATCCGCACCTATATTCAACGCAGTGAAACGAACAAACTGCCAAACCTGCTGCAATTCTCTGATCGCCGCGCGAAAAAGCCAGAGATTCCAGTAATCTGGAATGCTGATTTTTTTGAGATCGCGGAAAAGTGGGCGGCGGAGGAAGGCGAACGCTTCGATTGCATTGTTGGCAATCCGCCCTGGGCTGGCCGCGGCAAGAAGCAGATCGCTCACGAGTTTATGGCGCGTACACCGACGTTGCTCGCTCGCGATGGGAAGGCGACACTCCTGCTCCCAACGAAGGTGTTCTTCAACAAAACCGATGCCTTTCAAAGCATATGGCTGCGTGCAGTAACTCTTGAGAAAGTCGTTCAACTCTCTGATTATCGATTTATCCTTTTTACCGGCGCGGTTTGCCCATGCCTGATTGCGCGTTTTAATTCAAATTCTCCCGCAGTTGAAACGCACGTGATCGAATATCTGACACCCAAAGTAGATCGCGTGGACTTACGCCAAGGCGTTATTCCGATCGCACCCTCCGACCGCAAAGAGCTTTCGTTACGTGCACTCCTCGGTGCGACCCAAAAGAAGGCCGCAACAATGGCATGGAAAAGCCACTTCTGGGGCACGCTACGCGATGTGAAATTCCTCCAACACCTTTTTACACTACCTAAACTCGGATTCTATGTCGGCACTGACCGCGAGGTAAAGGAAAGCAAGCGTCGTTGGGTGGTTGGGCAGGGCTGCCAGCCACTCACCCTCACGAGCAAGACCGATAGACCAAAGACCTTGACGTGGCCGCAGTCCGATGCCTTCGTAACACCCGAACTCACGGCTGGCCTCTGCTTTTTGCCAGCCGAGTTGACCACGACACTTGGTGCATACTTCCGTAAAAGAGGCTATCGCCTTGATGTATTGCATCGCCCACGTTCGGAGGCGATCTACAAGTCGCCGCTTTTGCTCTTCAATCAAGGTTTCTCAACGGCTACTTTTTTCGACTTTCCGGTTCGCTTTCAGCATTCCTTACAGTCAATTGCCGGACCGAAGGATGATGCAGATCAGCTTATTTTTCTTGCCGCTTACCTCCGCTCGCGGCTCGCACGCTATTTTGCTTTTCACACTTCCGCGAACATCGGTATGGAACGCGACAAAGTACATCTTGATGAAGTGCTCTGTTTGCCATTCTATCTGCCTGACGATGACGAGGCCATTGCACCAAATGCCACAACACTACTCCGCGACGTCGCAAGCAAATTCCGAGCCCTGCAAACACGCATGTCCGCATCGGCAGTCGACCTTGCGGCGAGCCTGAATCCAAAATTGTTTAAGCTCCGCCATGGTGACGAAGGCAACGCGGAGCAAGAACGAAAGAAGTGGCTTACAGTCTGGGCGGATGAAACTGCGAAGATGCAGGAGAAAGTCGAGCCATTAATTTACGAATATTTTGGCCTAATCGACCAAGAGCGCGCGTTGGTAGAGGACACCTGGAGCATTTTTGACAAGAGCGATACACCGGGTTCTCTCGAGACACCAATGCCAACGCTTGAAAAATTGTCAGCGGAGGGGCTCAACGACTACGCCGCTATGCTCGCCACAACTTTGCGCGAGTGGTCGCTCGAAAAGCAACTCGCATTGAAACTCACCGCGGGCGTAGATAGCGAAGTAGGGCTCGCGGTACTGAAAGTCGAGCAGGCAGGAACGCATGGAATTTTCCGTACCGCACCACTCTCGCGCGAACTTGCCGAGGCGGTGAAGCGCGTTGAGAAAGGGGCAACAACCTCGAACGGATCATTCGTCTATCTTAACGACGAAACGTGGTGGTTCGACGGCCCGTGTATTTTCATCGCAAAGCCAGCGCTACGCGGCCGCTGGACCCGTACCGCAGCACTTAACGACAGCGCCGATTTTTACGCTGCCATTCAACAGTCTCGAAAATCGTAAAAATGAACACGGTTCCTGACGTGTGGCGGCAGCCATTTCCCGATGACGAGATTCCATTCATTCTCGCAGGCATACTACGGTGCATGGCAACAGTGAAAAAGCAATCGCCTAATGAGCACGAGAACCTACTCACAACGCGCCTATGGAAACAACTCCGCCGCGATGCTGAACTGAATGTGCGGCCAACGCATCTCGATACCGAAGTATGGGAGATTAATGAAGAGAATGCAGACGGAAAGATTGGGCGCCTCGATTTGCGTTTCATCTACTCGACAGGGACAATCAAGCCATGGCCATGCTTCGCGATCGAGGCAAAACGGCTTCACGTAACCTTTCCAAACGCTGGCTGGCAATCGCTTATCTCCGAATACGTAACTTCCGATACAAGCCGCCCCGTTGAAGATGAGCAGGGCATGATGTGTTTCGTGTCCGGTCGCTATTCCCGTGGGCTTCGCGCGGGTGCGATGCTCGGATATGTTTTCGATGGAAACGTAGAGGCCGCCCGTGTTTCCATCGCTGCGGCGATTCAACGGCATGAGAAAAAGCTCAAGCTCGCTTCAGCACGTTGGGCTCCTGATGCGTCCGTAATACCGGGAATTTCCGGTATCAGCGAATCTCAACATGATTTTGGGAAGGGGGCCCTCATTGAAAATCAATTTCGCAATATTTTTACGATCTTTCATCTCTTGGTGCCAGTGTAAACAGTGGCGGTATGTGCGCCGCAGGTCCGATCAGCATATTTAAATTCTTAAGAACAACCTATTTAAAACTTTAATTTTCCTTTTCAAGTCGCATGGAAAAATGCTCTGGAGGCAACCTTAAAGCTTTCGAAAGTACATTATGGAGCAAATTTTTGCCTTTTGTTATCTGAAGGGAACACGCGGAACCTTATATATCCCAATTTGCCGCCGTCTACGAACGGTGGACAACCGCCTTTGGCAACTAATAGTTAACACCTTTGACAACAGTGGTGAAGTTTTGATTTCCTAGTAGTCTTCCAAGCTTGTATGTGTAATCCAAATACCCTAGCTTCGAATGGAGTTCCATCAAGAAACCCGCCCTGTGACGATACTGAAGTTCAGCTGAGGCGAAGCCTTGATCTTTTTCCTCAGATTCTTGAGGGCTGGGAGAAACAGCATCCTGAGTGGCGGGTGGAGGTGTTGTTGTGGATTCTTGATCGCACGCTGCATTCACTGCGGGCTTTTCTGGAAGATGGCTCCGAACATGAGATCACTTGGGAAAATCCATATGTAGAATTGCGATTGCCTGTGGAATGCACTTGGGAAGATAACACCCCTATGGATGCGCCACGTTTCCAACTCCAAACGGGGCACCTAACCAGGGAAGATATGGCAACCCCGGCGAAGACGTCGGCAGCAATGTCCCGCTTGTTGGTGCGCCATCTTGAGATCGCAGCACTTCAGGACTGGACCAACCATTCGGCATTCGAGAAATGCGGCGACGGCTTTTTAGCGTCTACCAGTACAGAGGCGCTTGATGCAGCGAATGCTATTAGCGATCCCGCAGAACAAGAGAAAGCGTATAGAGCGCTTTTCTGGCCTCGATCGTTTGGCGCGGGAACGATCGACTACGGAACGATGGAGGAAGGTAAGACGATCAGTTTGGAGGCTGCCGAACAATTGGCTGCTATTGAGCCTCCGTTGATTTTTCTGCCACTAGATATCAATGGGCACAAAGTGCGCCTCATTACGATTCTGGAAATTAAGCCGCTTATTGCGGACGCGGAAACCAAAACAGCCTACTTTCCAATCGTCGTGGGATTGGCAATTCAGGCCGACATCGGTGAAGAAGTTACCGAAGAATGGCTTGGACAACCATGGGCTTCGTTTACGGGCTGGGATGCGCTGGACCGCAATGAGATATGGGAGATACTCCACCACTGTATCAACAAAACATTGCGGGCACTCGGCCCCGAGCCCAAACCAGAAATGGCAGAAGCCATTCTCGCCGTAAACGCAGAGTTCAAGGTGGTTGCGCCGAAGGGTGATGAGGCGGCAATGCAGAGTGCCATTGCGAATGCAATTACTAATATACAGCAGAGCGGCGAACTCATAAAACTGACGGTTGAGAGGCATACAGGAACTCCGCCGAACTGTGCGCATAGAGAGCGCCTCATAAAATTGGTAAAGCAGGTGGATGAGGCTGAGAGCAACGAGATGAAGGGGAAATCACTTGAAGCGCTCATGGCTGCTCTCTTTGCCTCCGTTCCAAGTTTCAATGTCTTTGAGCGAGTCGTCACGGAGAGTGAAGAAATTGACCTTTGGATTACAAATAATGCAGAGTGTGGTCCACTGCGTCGAGAAGGCGATGTGATTTTAGCAGAGTGCAAAAATTGGGCAGGGAAGTGTGGAAAAAATGAATTCAACTCGCTTCTCCTCAAAATGATGAATCGGAGTCACCGCTGCACACTTGGCTTTCTAGTTTCCTGGAACGGTTTTGCGGAGACAATAACGAAGGAGATGCTGCGCGGATCGAGAGACGAGCTTTTGATTATACCGCTCGACGGCAACAAACTAAGGGAATGTTGTGCCACGGGCGACTTTCTTACGTTGATGATTAAATCACGTGAAAGCGCCCTAATGATTTAGCCTGGATTCCGTGGCTGAAGAAAGTTCGTATCGATTTTGAGTGATTTGCCGATCAGTGTTCCCACCTGCCTTTCTGGTACTGGATTTAAACTAATTCCTATATACTATATTATCACATTATCGGCCTCATGGAAGATTCCGGCGGCGTTATAGCTGTGAAGGGCCTTTGGCCGATTTACGTTAATCTCGTTCAATTTTAGCAGGCTGGCCTTGATCCTCATTTGGTTTTCGTATGACAACCCTCGCCTTAATGAAAGTCCTGGGGACATCCTCAGCAGTAATGGATAATGTCAGTTCGAACACCCCTAATGCCAATGGCGCATGAGCCTCAGTTGCAACCTCACCGGCAAATGTAAATGAGGGAAAGTCCACCAGTACCCTCTCACCGACAAACAGCAACTGAGGCTGCAGTTCTACATATCCTATATTAAGCAGGCGAAATGAGCCCGCTGGTATTAGCTCGCATATTGGGGATTCAGTATTGCACCATTTAAGGCGCATCGGAACAAATCCTTGGATCGACGTTGATCCCGCCTGAGTGACCTTGGCTGCTTTTTCAATAAAAATCTCCACATTTTTTGCAGAGCGTTTCGAGTATTCATTTTGCACAGGAACACGGAGCCAAAATGCATCATTCACATTCGAGCTAAATTCACCACATTGATCATGTCGGAAGGCCAGCTTGGGCCTCCTAAACCAGGTTCTGATGCCATCAAGGACTCCTAAAGAGATAGCTAGTGCAGCAAAAGTACTGAGCGCCATCCAAGCCGTGGCGTCGAGCCAGAGAAATGAAGATTCTGTGAGCATTTTTTCAAGTATCTATTTTGGGTTCCCTTAAGCATTTTAATTGACGACGGAGGCGGTCGAGGTAAATCGAAATTTTCATCCATTCATCGTCCCCAATGGCACTCGGACCTTTTCGGCTTCTTTCAGCAAACTTGCAAGCCATTCTAAACCTTAAAGGTCACTCACTCGTCACTCGAGCCTTAGCTTTGGTTTCCTCCTGTAAGCGAACATATTCCAATCCGTCAGGGTTGCCATCCACTCAAGTGACGATCCAATATGCAAGTTTTTGAAAATCAGATGTTTTGCAGAAACCTCCTTCAAGCCTTTGGGAGAGCCGGAGCACGCGATTTTGTCACGGGAGAGGATATTCAACACTGCCGCAACAGGCTGCCGAAGTTTTTTGATCGGATCATAGATCTCTCAGAACAGTATGAACGGGCAACCCTGCTGATATGCCATAGCCGTCGTCTTTCGTGTGGCTGTCGGAAACACAGTTCAAAATAACCTCGACTACCGAAGGAGTCGATTTACAGCGTTTGCGGCGACTGATTTTATTTGATCGGCTACCGCCCGGAATTTTGCCAAACGCAACGCGCCGTGGCTCTTTGAAGGGCGGAAATACCGATTCAAGATGCTAGCTAAGGTTGTCGGCACCTACGCTATCCTCCGCCATCTTCCGGAATAAAGTTGTTCCCAGCGGAGAACAGGAGAACACCTTCCCGCCGTCACAATGGCGGGGATGAAAACGCATCTCGACAACGATATTCGGCACGCCGAGCGCCGCCATCCGGTTGACTTTCTTGAACCCCTCCCGAACGACAATGGCGATGTTCAACGCGTTTGCGAACTGCTCAGCCGGACTTTTGGTTGGGTGGCGGAGGGCAGCACCGTTGAGGAAAAGGGACTCCGTGCATCCATCGTTCTTTACTGTGTCCGGGCTGACCTGATTGGTGCAGCTACGCTGGAGGAACTCGGCGCACTGGTGGGATTTCCGCAGTCGGCGGTTGGCTATCTTGTCGCGGATTTTCGCCATACCATCGGCTGGAAATGAGCGCACCCTCTTACAAACCGGGAGGCGGGATGTCGCTGCCCATCGACAAATTGAGGGCCATTCCCTTGCCCGAATTGCTGGAGTGGCATGGCCTTTCCCTTAAACCGGAAGGCATCAGTTTTCGCGTCCGGAGTGACCATTACAACATCGTCGTCACCGGGTCCCGATGGTTTGACAATAAGACCGGAACAGGTGGGGCTGGAGCCATCGACCTGCAAATGCACCTGAGCGGCGAAAAGTTTTTTGCTGCCTGCCAAACTCTCGCCCATCGGTTCCGACCCGTGATCGGTTCGAGAACCGGCATTGCCTTCCCTGCCGGAAAACCGAGTGAATCCGACCGGATTCCCTTTCCGCAACTCATGGCGAAATACGCGGTTCGGGATGACCTGAACTGGCCGGTCGCCCGCGCTTATCTGGTCGAAACCCGAAAAATTCATCCTGCCATTGTCGATGAACTACATGAACGTGGTTCGATCTACGCCAACGATCATCGCCCGAATCCGAGCCTTGTTTTTATTCACCGCACGGATTGCGAAGCGGTTGCGGGTGCAACTTTACGCGATACCCGGCACGCATCCGCCTTCCGCCCAACCTTTGGAAACAAGCTCACCGCATGGTTTGCCGTGGGTGATGTCCGGGAAGCGCAATCCATCGTGGCGGTCGAGTCGCCCATTGATGCACTGAGTTATCATACTCTGTATGCGGCACAGGGCGAGCAGCTTGCGGTGGTGAGTTGCAGCGGTTCCTTCGTTCCTGATGCGTTGCTTTCCCAAGCCTATGATCGTCGCCAGCGATTCATCGTCGCACTCGATAACGACGCTGCCGGAGAACGCGGCTGGCAAAAGGCATGGGATGACACCGCCGACTGGCCGGGCTTCAACCTCTCCTCTGATTGCCCCCGGAACAAGGACTGGAACGAAGATCTCGTTCAGTCATTTGGAATCAAAAGATCCCCTTCCATTAAATTATGAAACGATACAAACCTATCCTGCGTTGGCCGGGAGGAAAGAGCCTCCTTCTTTCAAAGATCATTCCACGGATTCCTGAGCATACCTGCTACGTCGAACCGTTTGTCGGGGGGATGGCCGTGTTGTTGGCCAAAGAACGAAGTCCGGCGGAGGTGGTCAACGATCTTAATGGCGATTTGGTGAGTCTTTACCGGTGCGTCCAGTATCATTCATCAGCGCTTCTGGATGAGATCGAATGGATTTTAAGTTCACGCCGGAACCTTTTCGACTTCATTGCCCAGCCGGGCCTGACCGAGATTCAACGAGTCGGACGCTGGTTCATCAGAAACCGGATTTCCTTCGCCGGAGGAATGACGAGCTATGCCGTGGCCCGAAAAGGAGGAGGCGCAATGGCATCGCGGGAGGGCATTGTGGAAAACCTGAAGGAACTCAACAAGCGCCTGGATAAGGTAAGTGTGGAGAATCTTTCCTACGAACGATGCCTCGAACTCTACGATGGCCCGGAGACCTTTTTCTTCATTGATCCGCCCTATCTTCATTCCAAAGCAGCCAACTACGCTGGTTGGACCGAGGAGCAAATGTGCGGCTTGCGCGGTCATCTGGACAAGCTCAAGGGAAGTTGGTTGCTCACGTTAAACGATTCTCCCTTCACCAGAAGTCTATTCAAAGACTGCAAAATTGAAGGAGTCCGGACACGGAACCGGAGCGTGAACTGCGGCAACCTTCCAAAAGCGCAGTTCGGGGAAATCATCATTGAACCCAAAACAAACTCTAGCCGAGGCGAATCATGAGCCAACCGAAACCGTTTGTGAAACTCCCGCGTCACCTCTTTCGGCCTCTCAAGAAAAGCCCTTTGTCATTATGGATTTAAGCGCCACCTATTCTCCCGAAGATAACAAGCTGCGTCTCTATTCGACGACTCGGCTCGATTCCGAAACCTATTCCCGGCTGAAAGCCACCGGATTTTCCTGGGCACCCCGGCAGCAGTTATTCGTCGCACCGATGTGGACACCCAAGCGGGCCGACCTGCTTATGGAGCTTTGCGGCGAGATTGGCGACGAGGATACCTCCCTTGTTAAACGCGCCGAGGAACGGGCCGAACGGTTCGACCATTACAGCGAAAACCGGGCGAAAGACGCTGAACAGGCCCGCAAAAAAGTGGATTCCATCGCGGAGAATATCCCCTTCGGCCAACCTATCCTTGTCGGTCACCACAGCGAAAAACGTGCCCGAAAAGACGCCCAACGTATCGGCGAAGGAATGCGCAAGAGCATCAAAATGTGGGACACGTCAAACTACTGGACGGACCGCGCCGAGGCTGCAATCCACACCGCCAAATACAAGGAACGGCCCGATGTCCGCGCCCGGCGCATCAGGAAGATCGAAGCCGATCAGCGGAAGATGCAGCGGAATCAATCCGAGGCCGAGCGGTTCATCAAGGCATGGAGCAAGCCAGGGTTGACCATGGAGGAGGCGGCCAACATCGCCAGCTATGACCACAGCAGATTTGCCAGCCCCACGGAAGGCAGGCCGGGCGGCATCAGCCTTTGGGACGCCACCCAAGGACGTTGTGATCCGCAACCGAAAGTAGAAGAAATCGCTGCCAAGGCCGTCCAGAGCCATGAGAAAATCATCACTTGGGCCGACCGTTGGCTGAAGCATTATGACCATCGGCTTTCCTACGAACGGGCTATGCTCAAGGCGGATGGCGGCATTGAGGCCGACAAAAACGCGCCGCAAGTCGGCGGGGCCTGCAAGTGCTGGGCATCGCCTCGTGGGGGCTGGTCCTTGATCCAGAAGGTCAACAAGGTCTCCGTGACCGTGCTGGATAATTGGGGAAACGGCGGGAAGGATTTCACCCGCACCATCCCCTTTGACAAGCTCACCGCCATGATGAGTCGGGCCGAGGTGGAGACTGCCCGCGAGGCCGGTTTACTTGCGGGAGAGTGCCGCCGTGGCTTCTTCCTCCGCGCGAAACCGGATCAAACCGAAGCTGTCAGCGAAGCGGCGCAACCCGTTCAGGAGGCAACGGAAGTCGCCCAACCTTTGACCATTCCAAGCGGCATTCAAACTCCACGCGGCCCGATCACCCACAGCCAGCAGGAGTTTTTCAAGCGGCAGCCTGGGCAATTGCACAAACGGGGCATGGGCTTATGAACCCTTTCCTCTCCCCCATGGCGCACCCGCGCTTTCACCCCGCTCGTTGTCCGATGGCGAAGACGCCCACGACCAACCAGCTCACCTGTCAGGGCAACTTGTGCCCTTGCCGCCCATTGATTCAGGGCGTTCGCTCCGCTTCCGTCCCTGCTCCAATCGGCGGCTGGACCTCTCTCGACCTCTCGCCCGGAGTCCTCGGAAACAAGTTCCGGGACTCCTCTTTTCACCCTGTCCGACTGGCTGGGCTTTTGACCTTGGCGGTCGTTTTTCCCGTTCCAGACGACCGACAGGATAGCACTTTTTTCCGGAAAAAGTGCGGACGGGTCGCTAACGCTTATTTTCCCGCTGCTCCTACGCGGGTCAGGCCCGCTTCGGAGGGATCATCTTTTTTCAATCCATCCCATCAGTAAACCCATCCATCGTATGTCACGTATTCCCAAAATTAAAACCGCCCGCCTTGACCTCGTCATCACCGCCGAGTCGAAACGCCGATTTGACGCTCTTCACAAGGAACTCGGGTTCAAAACAAAACCGGAAACTTTCGAGGCCCTTGTCTTTTCCATTTCGACCAAGGATGTCCTTCGACCGGATGTCATCGCTCGGCTCGAAAGTAAACTCAACCACGCACTGGAAGTTCTCGACTTACTGGCATGAAAAACGGGCAAATCTTCGCGAAAAAGTCCACTGCTCGTGGACGTTTGGATCTCGAATATCTCGATGAAACTTCAGGCCGGAAGGTTTCGTTGCGTGAACGTGCCGACATGGAGCAGCAGGTCGGAAAAAAGCTCAAAGGTTTCACCGATTATGCGTCCAAAGAGACGCTTGGGCAAGTTCACGCGGGAGGATTCCTGCATCACGAGATTCGCCGCAATCCTAACGGTACAAGCACCTCGCCTACGCGACTTTCCAATACGGAACGCAAACACCGCATCACCGAGGCCTGGCAAAATCATTTGAAGAACTATCCGTCGCAGGCCCGCCAACCGGTCATCGCCCATCGGTTGATTTTCTCAATGTCGAAACAACAACACGACGCGCTGGTCGCCGCGGGTCTCAATCCCGATCAGGTTTTGCATTCCAGTCTGAAAAAAGTCATGCGGAAGTTTGCCGAAAAATTTCATCCCGGTGATTCCATCGGTTACGCCTACGGACTGCATCACGATACCGCGCAGCTTCATGCGCATATTGCGCTCTGTCCACGCACGGCGAACGGGCGTTATGTCGGGTGCAGCACGTCGCGGGTCAAAGACGGCAAGCATAAGCGGCAGATGGATCATATCCGTACATGGTTTGAGCAGGAAAACCAGCGGTGGGAAAAAATTCTCCGCTCGCCCCAGGAAATTGAGCAGGCGGTCTCCCGCCGGATAGACTCTGACAAGATCGTGTTCGTTCCACGACTCAACATGGCCCACATGCAGGCATTGCAAAACGCGCAGACTGCCGAGGCCATCCGGTTGCAACAATCCTATCAAAGCATCCGCAATCTGGAATCAGCCATTGCTGCAAAGCGGCGCTTTCTGGCAGCGCTACGGGACGCAAAATTCGTTTCGCGTCTGCTTGGCCAACGCAAGCCGAAGCTCACGCGTACGGTGGAAAAACTCGCTGCCAATATCGACCGCCGTTCGTTGCGGGAAATGCAGAGCCTTCTTTTCAGGATTAAACGCCGCTACCGCGCTGATCACAAACGCTACTCCCAAATCTACGGATTCTATTCCTATGCCAATCGAAATGCCCAAGCGTCTCGTCAGCGCCACCGGCAAGGTCTCTGATTTTGTTCTCTGCGAGAACTTCGTCTTCCGGCTCGCCAGCGTAGACGGATTCTCCCACCAGAACTTCGAGGACGGTGCCGCCGTCACCACGGTCAATTTCAAAGGATACACGCAGAGTATCTCTGACCCGGAACATCGGCTGTTCGATTTCCTGGTTTCTAACCTCAATCCCAAACCTGTTACCGAAGATGTTTGATCTCGTGCTTTACCTTTTGTGCATTGCAGGCGGACTGGCCGGATACTTTCTTCTCGCACCGCCGCATTCGTGGATCGTCGTTGGCCTTTGTGCGGGATTCGCCGCGTGGAGTCTGCTTGCAACCGATCATTCCGGAAAAATCGTACTCCGGATCGGTGGATTGTCGTGGACGATGGAAGACTTTGTTCGCGGCTGGCTCATCACCGGGAGAACCGGCAGCGGTAAAACCCAATGCGCCATCAATACCATCGCCTTTCAGATTTTTGAAAACGTCAAAAACTGGGGCGGAATCTGTCTCGATCAAAAGGGATTGTATTGGGAAATCCTCGTCAAAATGGCTGCACATTTCGGACGCAGCCACGATCTGGTTTTGCTGCAAACCCGGCCAGCGGGTGAAGATGCGCTCTGGCGTCCTCCGAACACGATTAACATCACCGGCAATCCGGATGTCCCTGCTTCCACCTATGCAAAAGTCATCGTGGATACGGCGATTTCTCTGACGGGCGGACGCGGAGGAAATCCGTTCTTCTCCACCAAGTCCCAACTCGCCATTCAGACCGGCTTTGAAATTCTTCGGCACATGGAGGCGTATGTCACCATTCCGAACATTCACCGCCTGTTGCTTAGCGCGGAGGATGCCAATGCCGCCCTCGAAACGCTCATGAAGAAAGGCGACCAACATTCACTCGATTTGATCTCCGCTTTTCGTGGTTATCTCGACCAGCCGGAGGAACAGCTTGGCGGTGTCCAAGGGACGATCAGCAATTATCTCGATTTCTTTATGAACCCGGAAATCTCCGAGGTTTTCTGCGCGAACGAGCCGACCTTTGCCGTTTCCAAAATCGACGCCGGAAAGATCGTTTGTATCGCCATGCCCCAGAAGTTTCAGAGCGAACGGCTCTATATCAATACCATCCTGAAGCTCTCCTATTACTTCCATGCCCTGAGCCGGTTCGACAAACCCGCCGAGGAACGGGAGAAGGATAATCTCATTGTTCTGTTTGCCGATGAAGGACAGGAAATCATTACCGGCGCGGAATCCGCTTTTGCTGATCACCGGGCGGCAGGCGTCATCCGCGAAGCGCGGGCCACGATCGTTCTTGCCACGCAGGCTTACACGTCGATTCATGGCTCACTCGATAAGCGTCATGCGGACGTTCTCATGCTGAATTTGAGCAACGAACTGATCTTTACCGTGGCGAACCATGATTCCGCTGTCATCGCCTCCAAGAACATCGGTGAGCGCGAGGTGGTGGAGAAATCATGGGGGTGGGCTGCGGGCCGGAAGTCCTACAACTACCAGCGAAAGATCAAACCGTTCTTCGAGCCGTATCAGTTGCGGAAACTGCCAAAGTTCGCCGCCGTCATCCGGCATTGTGAAAAGCCGTTCCGCAGACGGTTGATTCCCCCGATTCAACCGGACGGTCTGTATCCGAAATGGTTTCTCAATCTCCGACCGGACTACGCCATTTTGCAGTGGCTTCACGGGAAACCCACCGCCCCAAACCCGTCACCGTCTCATGAACACGACCCTCATTGAAAAACTCAACGGCCTTGAACCGCATTTGCTTTCCAAGATTAAAGGACAAGGCCATGCCATTTCGCGCGTCTGTTCCGTACTGGAACGCGGCCAGCTTGGATTACAACCCGCTGACAAGCCGCTTGGATCGTTCCTCTTTCTCGGGCCTACCGGCGTGGGAAAGACGGAATTGACGCTGGAATTTTCCCGCTATCTCTTCGGTGATGATACCGTTTTCCGGTTCGACATGTCGGAGTTCCTTCACTTGGACAATGTGAAACTGTTCATGGGCGATGAAACCGGCAGTCCCGGAAGACTCGGAAAAGTTCTGGCCGGGCACCGGAGGGGCGTCCTTCTGTTCGATGAGATCGAAAAAGCGCATCGTTTGATCTGGGATCTGTTTCTCCAAATGCTCGATGCTGCCCGCATCACACTCGCCGACCATTGCACCTATGATCTCTCGGGATTCTATATCGTCGCCACCAGCAACATCGGTTCTCAGCAGCTTTTGCGTCCGACGCGGCTTCCGTTTGCCACCTTGGAACGGGCGGTCCTTTCGGAGCTTCACCGCGTTTTCCGTCCCGAACTCATCGGACGCTTCGACGAGAAAATCGTTTTCAGGCCGCTGTCCCCGGAGACACAACGGGAGATCGGTCAACTTGTTATTTCCGACGAACTAAACCGCTTCCGGCAGCAGGGTTTCAACCTCACCGTTTCCGAATCCGCATTTGAATTTCTGATACGACACGGTATCCACAAAACGCTTGGAGCGAGGCCGATGAAGAAGACGGCTCAGAAATTCATTGGCGATGCCATCCGGCAGGCCATCAAGACCCGTCTGACGCCGGATGGAATTCTAACCGTGTCCACTGCCAATGATTGCCTGATGGTCTGTCCTTCCTAAAAACCTGATTATGTCAGTTGATTATACTGATGGCGATATTCGCGTGGGGTAATCCGCTTTTCTTCGCGGAAGCGGCGATTGAAGTTCGAGAGGTTTCCAAAGCCGCAGGTGAAGGCAATCTCGGTGATGGAGAGGTCCGTTTCGTCAAGAAGACGACAGGCTTCGCGAATCCGGCACGCATTCCGGTAGCTGGTAAAGGTCCGGTGGGTCATCTTGTGGAAAAATCGTGAAAACGCGCTGGGGGTTAAACCCGCGATGCAGGCCGCCTGAGTGAGGGAGACTTCTTCCCGACAATGTTTCTCAAGATACTCAGTGACCCGTTCCAGACGCGAGTTGAGTTTGTGGGAACGACGGTGCTGATAGCGGGCCGAAGCCAGAATCTCCCAACTTTGTTCGGATGCGAGTTCGTGGAGAATCTCGGCGAGACTGAGCCAACATTGGAGCCCCTCTATGCCGATCAACCGTCCAAGGCGGGCGTTCACTCTTTCTGCCGTTTCCTTTGGAAAATGAACTCCGCGATGCGCTTCATGCAAAAGCCGGGCAATGGGGGTAAATGGCGGGAGCTGCCGCAGTGCTTCCGGAAAAAGTTCCGGACGGAACTGCACGACAACAGCCTGATTGCTCCGGGAAGGCTGCTCGGAGAACCATGTGTGGGGAAGGTCGGAGCCGATCAACACCAGATCCCCCGGTCCATAAGGGCAGGAATGATCGCCGACCAGACGGGTGCCGTGTCCTTCCCCAATCCACGTTAGCTCCAGTTCGGAATGATAATGCCAGTTCCACGCAAACGAGCTGTCGCGCCGCTCGAACGCGATCAGACCGGTGACTTTCAAGGTCGAACTGGGTGCTTCGAGCGTAGGCTTCATTTCAAACTAATACTAAAATTCTCAGTAAATGACAAATTCGTATCGGTTTTTGATAAGCAGGGCGAGGTGAGTGCCGTCTTCGCAAGCTAAGATTGGGGAATACACTTCATTGTTTCATGAACGATTCTCCCTCCTCCCACGTTTCGTCCCACAAGAAATTCACCACCAAAGCGGCCATCGGGGATGGCCGTGGAAATTTTACCCTCGAAGAGATCAAAGTAGGATCGCCACGGCCCGGCGAGGTGCTCGTAGAGATCAAAGCGGCGGGCTTGTGCCATACCGATTGGGATTCCATGTCGTGGAAGCGTCCGCTCGTTCTTGGGCATGAAGGTGCCGGGATCGTAAAGGAAGTCGGAGAAGGTGTGAGTCACGTTCGGGCTGGCGATCATGTCCTTCTCAATTGGGCGATTCCCTGCGGTGAATGTTTTCAATGCCTTTTGGGGAACCACTCGTTATGCGAAACCAGCCGCCCCGCCACCGCGTTTGAACGCACACCGGGCCATGCGCATCCGGAAGGCACGACGCTCAATGGCGAACCGGTGGATCGCTCCTTCAATCTCGGCACACTCTCCGGATTGACGCTTGTGCGTCAGCAAGCGGTCACGCCGCTTTGCACAAACATCCCGTTTCCTTCAGCAGCCATTGTCGGCTGCGGTGTGATGACCGGTTACGGCTCAGTCGTGAATACCGCTCGCGTTCAGGCAGGCTCCAGTGTGGTGGTGCTTGGCGTTGGCGGGGTTGGGCTTAATGCGATTCAGGGAGCACGTATTGCAGGGGCGGATCAGATCATCGCAGTGGCCCGCAAAGCTCATCGGCTTGAGACGGCGAAACAATTCGGAGCGACACACACGATTCAGGTTCCGCCGGGGGATGACGAATTGCTGCAAGTCGCCCGGGAGGTCAGGAAGTTGACCGGCGGACGCGGCGCGGACTACTGCTTTGAAAGCACGGCGAATCCGAAGCTTGGGGCTGCGCCGCTGGCCTTTGTGCGCAATGGCGGGATGGCGGTGCAGATGAGCGGCATTGAGCAGCGCATCGACTTCGATATGAGTCTCTTCGAGTGGGACAAAATTTATGTTAATCCGCTCTATGGCAAATGCACGCCCGGCATTGATTTCCCCCGGATCTTCGCGCTCTATGCGAAAGGCGAACTCCTCCTCGACGAAATGGTGACCCGGACCTATCCCCTCGACGGGTTGGGAAATGCCTTTCAGGACATGCTCGATGGGAAAAACTGCAAGGGCGTGATTGTTTTTCCATGAAAACTTCCTTTCGCACGGTTGAAATCTCCGATCTGCGCTTTGAGAGCGAAGGGTTGCGCCAGATCACCGTCAAAAGTCGTGCGCTGAGAGGGCGCGGCGATCTCACCCTGTTCATCCCTGATGGAGCGGTACAGACGCGAAATCTGCCGCTCGTCATCCTGTTACACGGTGTCTATGGCAGTCATTGGGCATGGACAGGCAGCGGCGGGGTTCATCGAACCCTGGTCCGAATGGTAAAGACTAGGGAAATGGCTCCGATGGCACTTGCCATGCCCTCAGACGGACTGTTCGGAGACGGCAGCGGCTATGTCCGGCATGCCGATGGTCGGGATTTTGAAAAATGGCTTATTGAAGAAGTGCCGCAGGCAGCCCGCCTTGGCGCAGGCGGAGCAATCACGGAAAACTCGGCGAATTTCATGGCAGGGCTTTCCATGGGAGGGTTTGGCGCGTTGCGACTCGGGGCGAAATATCCCTCCCGTTTCCGGGCAGTGGCAGGGCATTCGTCGCTCACGCATTTAGACCAGTTAAACGCCTTCATGGAGGAATCGGTGGCAGACTTCGGAGCTTCGGAAACCGATGCGTCGGTACTCGATACGATGCTGGTTAATGGAAACCGCCTTCCCCCGTTCCGCTTTGACTGCGGCACGGAAGATCCTCTCCTTGAACATAACCGCACTCTCCACCGCGCTCTGGACGAGCAAGGCATCCGCCATACTTATGAAGAGTTCCCCGGCGGACACAACTGGTCCTATTGGGGCCAACACATCGCGCGAACGCTGAAGTTTTTCAGCGATCATCTCTAACCTCGTTTCTTTCAATGACTGGCCCGACCGATCCATTCATCATCCCATGAACACCCACTCTTCTTCGAACTATCGAACCTATAAAAATCTCCCTCCTCTTGCAGGGCTGGGAACCTTTGAACGCGCTACGCAGCCCGGATTGTCCATTGAGGAATGCGTGAACCGACTGAAACGTTTTCATTACTCTTTCTGGAAGCTGCACCGGATTTGCATTGCCAATCTGACTTCCGAACCGATCTATGAATTGAAGATGGCCTTCAGTCTTCACGGGCACCTTGCGGCAGAGAACGATACCCACTTCCGGGAACGGATCGGTGAAATGCGCGAGCCTCCGCTGGGTCTGGAAAAAATCCCGCATCCCGCCCTTGCGGTTTTCTTCGATGAAATTCTCTCCACACCGTCCACCGAAGAGCGGGTGCTCGCGTTGTATGAGAAAGCCTTTCCCGCCCTGCGCGATGCCCTGCACCGTTACATCGAAGAAACCCACATCATGGCAGATGCCCCTTCGATCCGCCTATGCCGTATCGCGCTGATGGATCTGGAAGACATCTGCCACTACGGCGAAGCGGCCATCCGGTGTCTCGTCTCCGAAAAGCAGCGCGACGATGCTTCACAATGGCTTTCGCTCCTTGACGTCTGCCTGATCGCTGCTGGCGGGCTGGATGGAAGTGCTCCGTTGGAAAACGTGAGCGAACCCACCCGCCATTACTCCTCGAAACCGCATGTTTTTGACGGCGTACCCCAACGCGACGAACGCTTTCCCGATCCGTTCAACATGGGAGTCAACGCGGAGGTCTTTCTCTACGATGAAACCAAACCCGACGACGCCAAGGTGCTGATGATGTTCTACAAACGCCTTCGGGAAATCGACGTTCCCGAAATGATGGCGGGCATCATCGTTGAGACGAAGGACAAGCCATGGCGGTATTACCGGGACATGACCCGGCAGCTTTGGGACGAAGCACGCCACGCCATGCTGGGCGAAGTCGGTTTTGTAAGCCTTGGCTTGGACTGGCCCTCTCTCGTCATGGTGAACGCGACATGGTCTCATGGTCTGAACACCCAACTCAAACCTCGGGAGCGGCACGCCGTCCTCTATTTCATCGAACAGGGGCTCATGCCCAAGACCGGAAAACGATTTGAATGGGAGGTCAGCCGCAGTTCGGGGAATCCTCTTGCCACGACGTTCCAGGACTTTGATTGGGCCGATGAAGTTCTCCATGCCCGGATCGGCCGCGACTGGTATGTGGCGGATATGGAAAGCACGGCGAAAGCAGTGGCCTATGGTGACCAGTGCTGGAGCAAGGTCCTGATGGGATGGAAGCAATGGAAGGAAGAAGGGCTGACCGAACACCGCAACTGGTGGCCGGATCTCTACCGTGCGTGGTGCGAAGAAAACGGGATTGAACCGGACCCGGAAACGCTGGCCTATGACATTTCCTATGAAGAGAAACGCGCCGATTTGAAAAGCATCACCCCTGCTGAATAAATTCAAGGTCGAGCTGGCAGGATAGGAAACACCGGGGTGTGAGAGACTTACAGGTCGGTTCCGAGACCGATGAGGCGTTCCGCGCCGGGGAGACGGTGTTGGCCGCCTGTGGGCTGGAAGAGGGGGGCGAGCCGGGGGAGCCATGCTTCGTTGGCGGCGGGGGTGTACTGCGGGGAGTTGAGCTCCACGCCGTTGAAGGTGCCGAGGTGTGCGGCCATAAGCCATGAGTGGATGGCGGCGTAGCCGGGGTTCGTCAAATCCTGCATGGCAAGGGGGATGCCCTGCTCCCGCGCCCAGGCGGCGGCGATGAGGGTGAAGCTATGGCCTTTGCAGGTCTTGAGGGCGAGGCCGCTCCACCCCTGTTCCTTGGCGAGGGGGAGAAGGGCGAGGTCCGTCAACCCTTCATCAAGGAGGACGGGCTTGAGCTTGGAGACGGCCTGCCAGTTGTGTTGGTGGACGGTGATGTCGCGCCCGGTGGGTTGCTCCAGATACTCCAGTGCTTGGAAAACATCGGGGCGCTGTTCACGAAGGGTTAGGAGGTATTCCTCCACCTCGGCGGCGTCTTTGTTGCCTTCATTGGAGTCGAGACTCAAACGCGGGGCGACGCAGCCGAGGCTGCGGGCGGTGTCGTAAATCTCGATGGTGCGGGCACCGGCGTCAACTACAACCCCGAACGGTTGAAGCGGGTCTGGGATGAACTGCTGACCCATGCGGGTGTCACCGTCTGGCTTCATGCCATGGTCGTCGATGTGGAAAGCGGAGCCGATGGGCGGCTCATCGGGGTGGTCATCTGGACCCGGTGCGGGTTTTTCCGCATCCGTGCCCGGCGGCTGATCGATACCTCGGGCGATGCCGATCTCTGCCATCATGCCGGGGTACCATATGAAAAAGCGGGCGACATCGATCCGGCGCAAACCCTGACCACCACCTTCCGGATGAGCAACGTCGATCTCGACGCCTATGAACGGGCGGGAGGCAAGAAAATGCTCATGGAGAGGATGGCCGAAGTCGTTGACAAGGAAACCTGCGGACTTCCGCGCAAGGCCGGAAGTCTGCACCGGATGAACGCGACGGGGTGAATCTCTACGGTCGCCGTGCGGGTGGCCGGAATCGACGGCACCGATTTCGAGCAGCTCACACTGGCGGAAATGGAGGGACGCCGACAGGCGTTTGCCTACGAAGTCGGTCCTGAAAAAGTCACCCATTAGCTGGTTGGCACCGAGTGGGGCGAGTAAGGCCAATGAGGATGTAGAGGAAATTGAGCCAAAAAGCCGCCCCCTCCCGCATCCATTTACGGAAATTCCACGCTGCGGCAGCCAACAGGAGGTTCATTTGGTCTCCGATGAAGCCTTTGAGGAAACAGCGCAGGAGTCGATAGTCGTGTTTGAGGTGACTGATGACAGGTTCGATGGCGGCCCTCCGCCGAAAGCGTCGTCGCATCTTGCTGCGCTGAGTGCGGCTTTGGGTGTTCGATGGTGTCGATGGAGGAAGTATCTCTGTTCCATCAACATTGGAGTGACCTCGGTAGCCACGGTCTACGATGGCGAGTCTCGCTCGCGATCCTGTGACGGCTTCGGCCTGCTCAAGCACTTCCGGTAAAGTGTGGCCATCGTATTGATTGGTGAGATGGGCTACGGCTGCGACAATTACTCCGCTATTTTTTCCCATAGCAATGCTGGCCTTCGTGCCAAATTCGTACTTCTTGTGTTCTTTGTCTTTGGCTATGCAATAGATGTGAGGCTCGTGCAATGAATAGACTTTCTGTCGATCTTGTGGCTTCTGCGCCAAGACCCGGAGGCGGCTTTCTGTGATTGATTCACCTCCGGGGTTAGCTTTCGTTCCAGCTCCCGAATCAAAATGCTTGCTATGGTTCGCAGACGGCGTTGGCCTCGGCGTGCTTGCTTTCGCTTTTGTGGATTCTTTCGCCAACGTTGAGCCATCAAGGCATTTCGGACTTCTTTGCTGTAGCATCGTCGCAAGCGCACGCCCTCTCTGTCAGCCACCTTCCAGCAATGGCTAATGATTTTCCGATACTGTTTGGTGTCGGTCGGATGGGTGATGTTTTTCTCCTGAACCGTGCTATCGACCACCAACTCCCGCTCCTTGAATTTTCACCGTGCATCTGAGCTGAAACGCCGAAAATCACACCCATCCCTTCCTCTCCGGTTCGGCGACGGAAATAGACCAGATCGCTCGGATCACACGGCAACTCCCATTGGAATTCCTCCATCCCGCAGAATAACTGCCAGTAAGGGTTCTCCTTCCACCGTTCTACAACGCTCTCGTCACTCTGCGAATACATCTGATTGAGTAGCAGGAGCCCACCATCAGGCGCACCGGCTTCGCCGGACGTCCTTCCTCACTGTAGTAATCCGCAAACGCTTCTTCGAAGATCCCCCACGGCATCTTTCTGGCCAACTGGGTTAAGGGGTGGCGTGGATCACACTGCTCTGCCAAACTCGGCAGAAGAAACGAACGTTGATTGCCTGATAATTTTTGACGCGGCTTCATTGGAGTATCCATTTCGACCGGGTTTCTGGCCTCACATGCGTTTCCCCAGTCTTTATTTCCCCGTATAATAGCCATTCTTTCCGTTTAAATACAGGAGAAAAGCTGTTTTTCAGGAATGACTAAGATAGAGAAAACTTCACTCCCCATCGGATAGGGCGTCCGGAAATTTGGTAGCGTGGCAAAACCTCCGGACCGCAGGCCGCATTGCCGACTCCTCGATGAACCGCATCCAGCGTCAGCCATGTCTCGGGACGAAAGGCCAATTCGTGAAGGTGCCTAGCCCGGTAAAGGTCATCGGTGGTAACGTGTAATGCGCTGAAACCAAACAAAGCATTTCCCACGATTTTGAGAGCCCTCCCGTCCTCCGTGCGGATCGTCAGGCTTCTCACTTCACCACGGCGTCCACACTCCTGAGGCATGATATAGGGAGTGAAAAGATCTTCAATTTTTGAACAATAGGATCCGACCAGTGCGGAGGCTTGGCGGTCCGGATAATTTTCCCACGGCCCTAAGCCGTGCCACTCCACGGTTTCAAATCCAGCGGGAAGCGCCAGGACCAAACCGACTTGCGGAAGGTCAGTAATGTCAGGAGCGAATTGGACCGTGTTATCGATCTCGGCTTTGTCATCGTAAAATCTCCATCGGGCTCGGTGAAGGATGTCGGCCCAGGCTTGGCGTCCGCTGGCCTGATGAATCGTCTCTAGCACCACCTCACCATTGTGTTTCCGTTGAACCTTCAGTTCCTTCAATCGGAATGCGATACGATCCAACCCCAGCGCCTTCCAACGTCCGAGGGCCTTGTTTTCCTGGCCGCTCCAGAGCTTCAGACCGTCATTGTCCGTCGGTGCCCTCCATACCTGCAACCGGGGGCCTTTGGCGAAGAACTCACCTCGGGGGCCTTGCAGTGAGGATATGAACCCGGAATGCCTATCGAATTGCACAGATAGCGCACTCGTCCGAATCCGAAGAACATCGGCTGTTTCTTCGATATGTGTTTCGACTGGATGGCGTTTCTGGGATGAGATTCTGGATCGAGATTTTCGAATGGTTACTTGATCCCAAGCCAGCTCGTAGCCCAGTTCTACTCCTTGTCGTTTACGCGCCGCCAGAAACCGAACAGTGAGTAATGCTTCCGCCCCGTTCGGAATGCGCTCGGTCTCCCACGGCACAGTCACCCAATCTCTTTTCCGTGGCCCTGTTTTCAATCGCGGCAAATGTCCGTGCTGAATCACTTTCCCGTCAACCAGAAGTTCCCAACGGCCTTTGAGCCATTCTAGAGAAACGAAGTCCTGCCGGTTTTCAATCAAAAGCCGATGCTCACGCAGATCGGCTTTCACGACCGCCACCGGGCGATGAACATATTTGACTTCATGGAGTGCCGGGTGCGGAGTACGATCCGGCCAGACAAGACCGTCACAAACAAAGTTGGCATCATTCGGCGTATCGCCGAAATCGCCTCCGTAAGCCCAGAACTCCCGGCCATCGGGCAGTGTTTTGACCAATCCATGATCGACCCACTCCCAAATGAATCCGCCCTGCAAACCATGCTTCCGGTATTTCTCAAAGACTTCCCAATAGTCCGACAAGCTCCCGTTTGCGTTGCCCATGGCATGGCTATACTCGCATAGAATTACCGGACGCGGTGAACGATCCTTGCGTTCCATCCATTCCACAATCTCGTCCACCGTCGGATACATTGGACAAATGATATCCGTGGCACGCAGGCCATCGTGCCAGTCCAGCTTGCTTTGCCCGCGTGAGATCGCTCCCTCATAGTGCAGCGGTCGCGATGGATCACAACCACGCACCCAACCGGCTGCAGCGTCATGATTCGGACCGTATCCACTTTCGTTGCCCAGCGACCAAAGAATGATGGAGGGATGATTCCTATCGCGCAGCACCATCCGTTGCACCCGATCCAGGAAAGCCGCAGCGTACCGCCGGTCCTTGCAAATTGAATTGTGAAAGGCGTGCGATTCGATGTTGGCTTCGTCGATGAGATACAGTCCATACTCATCACATAGATCATACCACTGCGGATCGTTGGGATAATGAGCGCACCGCACTGCATTGATGTTGTGCTGCTTCATGAGGAGAATATCACGCAACATGCTTTCCCGTGAGATGACCTTTCCTTTGCGGTCGTCATGCTCATGGCGGTTCACTCCTTTCATCATTACGAGATTTCCATTGATGAGTAGCCTTCCATTCCTGATTTCCACACGCCGAAATCCGATACGTAACGCGGTGAACTCCTCTTTGCCATCCGGCGTCCTTAACGCAATGACCACGGTATATAGCGAAGGAGTTTCCGCCGTCCACGGAAGCACATTGGCTATCGTGGTTTGGAGCTTTCCTTCGAGGCGTCCCGCTTCATAAATATTGCGTCCAACCTCAACTTCCGTTTCCAATGCACAGCGAGAGATTCGTTTTCCGTGGGAATCCCATATTTTTGCCCGGATTTGACATCCCGGAACCGGCATTCCGTGAAATGTCGCCCGAACCGTCAGATCAAGTTTTCCTATTCCGGTTTGGCAATCGTAATCCGCCAATGAAACCACATCTTCAATGTGAATTCCTGATGCACAGCGCAGGAATACATCACGGAATATCCCACCCATCCACCATTGATCCTGATCCTCGATGAAGGAAGCATCCGACCATTTGACTACCGCCAGAACCAGCAGGTTCTCCTGGTCGAAGTGGATGGCATCCGTAATGTCGAACTCGGCCGAAAGCCGCGAATCTTTGCTCATGCCAATCGGATGGCCGTTCACATGGACATAGAGAACGCTCTCGGCGGCTCCGCAGTGAAGAACCACGCGTTTTCCCGTCCAATCTTCGGGAAGCCGGAAAATGCGAGCATACACACCGGTCGGATTTTCTATCGGCACTCCCGGTGGTTCATGAGGAAAAGGCATCGTGATATTCGTGTAATGCGGATGGCCAAACCCCTGCACGGTCCAGTTGCCCGGTAATTCAATCGAATGCCATTTCTCCATACCTTTGCCATTCAGTGCGCCAGTCGGAATTGCGTCGGGATTCTCCGCATAATAGAATTTCCATATGCCGTTGAGGCTCATGTGCCGCAGCGAACTCCAAAAATCCCCGATCCGAGCGGTATCCTCATCGGGATAGGTGCCCAGGCTGGCCCGCATCGGCAGCCGGTTGATGGCGGTAAGCTCGGGCATGGTCCATGTCGGACTTCCTCCCAATGTAAAAAGTGACCCGAGATCTGCAAGTTTGTTCATATGAATATTTCTAGCCTTACGAGCGGATGCCTTAATCAGGGATCCGCATATCGAAGTCCCGATTTCTTCCTTTCCTGCTTTCAGGATTATTTATTGGAGTCGATATCCGATGATGGCTCAGGAGCCTGCCGGGCCATTCCAATAACTCTTGATGGAGATTTGTTTTGGAGATTCAGGAACACCAAATTTTTGCAAAATCAGAAAGCTGTCGAGCAAGGACAGGCTTTCACGCGCAATGAGGTGTCGGGGCGTCTTGATACACCATGCCCCAGGAGTTACAAGCCAGTCATTCAGAAAGACTTGTCGTAGTTTGGAAAAAACTTTTGCCAATGGAATTATGCCCGAAAGTGTCAATACGGCATCGATTTCATTCTTCTGAATCCAGTGGGCCAGTTCCTTGGTCGAGGGCCAGCTTTCGTCATTAAAAATCCACAAAATCGGTTTGCGATCATAGTGATGGCAAAATGCATGATAGGCTCCCAGCCACCGATGTCCGGTTCTGGCTTCCAAAAAATCAACAACGAGAAGGGCGATATTTTTATAACCGTATTCCACGCAATGTTGAGCGGCGGTATATAATCCCTGAAAATAATCCGGACGAACGGAATCAACCGAAGGGGAATGCTGGAAGGCTCCAACTCCGACAATGGCAAAGCGATCAAATTCGAATCCTCCTAAATCGAAATTCTTTTGCGCAGGTCCCAGCAGGATTCCCCGAATCCCTTGAGCCCAGAGGCGTTTACTGAAATCAGACTGTTCTTCGTGGGTGCGCGGCAATTGAAAGTATGTCAAATCATACCCCCGCTTTTTTCCTTCCTGATGGCATTGCTCAAAAATGGATAGACTGTATTCTGAGGGTTCGGAGTCAAAAAAAGCCAACGTCGCCTTGTAGGTACTCACGGTCTGGTTGGAGAGCCGTGTGCGGTGTGCCGCCAAGGCGCGCATTGCCGGGTCCACCTGATACCCCAGCTTCCTGATGGCCCGTTCAACTTTCTTCCGCGTGCTCTCCTTAACGCAATGGATTTCCCGGACCACATGGGAAACCGTCATGGGGCTCACGCCGCAATATTTGGCGACCTCGCGCAGGGTTACTTTTTTACTCACTGACGATGAGTATATATCAAGGAGTTTACAGTTACAATAAATTGTACTGTTACAAAAACTTCCCCGTTGCGCAAATCGGAGGACCCGGCGAACATAACGTCCATGTTGACTTCACCTCCGGCTTCCACCTTGAGTGCCCGTTCGAATAAGACACCGCTTTCTTTCTCAGGAGTGGTCCCCTCTTTGGCTCAATCCGCTGATCTGGGACCGCCTCGTTCCGAATGCGGCATCGGTTGCCTGATGCCCTGGAACGGAATGCTTTATGTGCTGAATTATTTGTCGCATCGCGCCACGGACGGCAGTGGCACGGGGTTGCGGGTGATCGATGAGGAACTGCAAATGACCCGCCATCCCGAGGGAACGGACGGCACCTATGCGAACCGCTTTATCCATTACCCGTCGAATCAACTCATCATCGGGCCGCATGTGATCGACGCCGATCACGAAGTGCGCACTGTCAGGAAGCTCATCGACACGCGCCTTTGCGGCACTGCGCGGCATCTCACCGATCCGGAAAACCTGGTTTACATGCTCGGCATGGAAGGAGAGTTGTTTGAACTGAATGTTTACACTCTGGAAGCTACGCAAATCTTTGACCTTACCAAGGAACTCGACACGCCAGGAGAGTTTGGCTGTCACTTCAAGGACTGCTACACGGAGTTTGGACGCCTGGTCGTTACGAACAACGATTATTCCGAACCTGATTTTCAAGGCGGGCAAACCCAAGGCACGCTGGCGGAATACGACGGCGAAAAATGGACCGTTCTGGAGCGAAAACCTTTCGTCTGCGTGCAGGGGCGCGGGGTATTCACCGACACCATTTTTGCCACCGGTTGGGATCGCGCATCCGCCATCCTGAAAGTTTATACCGACAGGGACAAGACGTGGCGGCGCTACCGTCTGCCCAAGGCCTCCCACACCCACGACCATAAGTGGCAAAGCGAGTGGCCGCGCATCCGCGAGATCGAGCACGAGCGCTTTCTGGTCGATTTGCACGGCATGTTTTACGAGCTTTCCCCGTGGGCTTACGACGGGCATGTGTGGGGCATCAAACCCATCGCCCAGCATCTCTGGGTGCTCGGGGATTTTTGTTCCTGGAAGGGAATGCTCGTCATGGGAGCCGACAACGCTTCCCCCGCCAGCGGGCAGAACTGTCTGTGCGCGGAGCCGCAGTCCGGCATCTGGTTTGGCAAGACGGACGATCTCTGGCAGTTCGGCAAGCCGCAGGGATGGGGCGGCCCGTGGTGGGAAAACGAGGTCCAGGCCCATGAACCTTCCGACCCTTATTTGATGACGGGGTTCGACAAAAAAGTCCTGCACCTCTCCCACACTTCGGACGAGACCGTGACATTCACGATGGAAGTGGATTTTCTCGGTAACGGAAAATGGCAGAAGCTGGGCGCGGTATCCGTGCCGGCGAACGGATACAAGTGCCACGTTTTCCCGACCGGTTACAGCGCGCATTGGATAAGACTTATTTCCGACAAAACCTGCAAGGCTTCGGCGCAATTTCATTATACTTGATCCACATATGTAAGATTCCATGATTACCCCTCCTACAACCACCATGAAAACTCCACTCCACTCCAGGCAAACAGCCCTTCACGGGGCCAAATCCTCAAAAAAAATCCGCTTTCTCCTAGCGCTTTGCTCCATGGGACTGCTCCTTGCGAGCATACGCTCCGGTGAGGCTGCGACCATCCTTAGCGATGACTTTGATTCCTATGCTCAAGGCACATTGCTGGCAGGTCAGGATTGGCCTCACCCGATTCCGGACAGCCCCGACAATATTTCCTGGAGAGCGTGGCACTACGGCACTCAGACCATTGTCGATGCAACCAGCTTCGGCAGAACGGGGAATGTCTATGGCTCCACGGTGAATCCCGGAACTCCCAATAATGATTCAAGCGCGTATTCCTTTACGCGTCTGATTGATCCTTATGCGGGTAATGATACCTGGACGGTGTCTTTCGATTTTTACATCGAGTCACTAAGTGCCAATCTTCCAGCCAATATCACCAGACTGGTGAGTGTTTTTGATACGGAGGGTGCGAACAACTATAACAATGCCAACCTCATCGGCGCTGTTTTCGCACAAGAGTCTGGCGGCGTTTACACACTGGGAGCCAATCTGGGAAGCACGGCAGTTGGTGGAGCCAATCTGGTTTCATTCGGAGGAAGCGTCAATGCTGGCCAGTGGTATACCGTCTCCATTATAGGAAACAATGAGGCGCAAACTCTGAAGTTCGTTTTGAACGACGGGTCAAATAAACTGGAAATTGACGGTTTCTACAGAAAAAACACCCGGGAGGTGAATGGGTTCGCCATTGGCAGCATGGGATCGGTTATCACAGGAACCTATTACCTGGATAATTTCGAAGTTTCGGTCATTCCGGAACCAAGTGTATCCCTGTTATTCGGAATCAGCGCCATGACATTGCTGGCAATGATGAGGAAAAAAAGTGCCGCCGCCGCAAGTGAAATATCTCCGCTAAAATAAGAATGAAAAATCACCTTTTTGCCGTTCATGCGATGCTTGCAACGACGTTCCTCTTGCAAGCGACAGACACTACCTCGGGAGAGACCTTCCCGATTCCCACTCCTCCCCCGCGGATCGACTATAGCAATTTTATAGGAGAACCGGCCGGCGCGGCGAGAGCACGATGGAACAAGCTGACTCAAGGAGAGAATCTGGCCCTTGGCAAAGAGGTGGCTTTTTCCAGAAAACCGAATTACAGTCTGACCGTCAGCGATTCGGACCCTTACGATCTTACGACCGGAAAGCTTTCTTCCCGTCCGGATGACCGGATATGGTTTGCATCGGATGCCGTTGGGTGGACTGCCGCTGATCACGGTGTCAGTCTGACCATCGACCTCGGGGAGAAACAACCAGTTGATCGCGTGGCGATCCGGCTTCTGGGAGGAAGAGAGCAATCCGGTCTTGTCTTCCCGTCGGAAATCGCCCTGTTCGGCAGCGAGGACGGCGAGCAATTCTTCCTGATATCGGAGCGCCGGAAGGTGCATTTTACCGAAAAGGAACTCGTGGATAACGATCCTGATGCCTTTTTCTTTATTCCCGAAGATGGGGTCGCCACCGTGCAGCCTTTTGTGTTTCAGGTCCGCAGGACGCTTCGCTATGTCGCTTTGACCTTGAAAGGACCGACCGGCTATGTCTTTACGGATCAGGTTGCGATAATCAAAGCCGACGAATCCGTTCCCTGTCCGGGGCTTGCCGATCTCAAGCCCGTCCAATTCATTCGTAGCGGCATCTCCATACGGCCCAAGCACGAGGAGCTTGTCATCAGCACGAATGTTCCCACGCCCAATTTTTTCAGGGTCAGTGATAATCGCCCCGAGCCGGACAGGGAGACGGTTCGGTTTATTTTTGATCTGCCTCAGGGAGTTTCCGTAGCTATGGGGCCGTATGGAAAGGCGTTTCCCAATTCTGAAGCCGCGACCGGAAAGAATGAATGGATTATCGATGGTCTCTATAAAGGGGTGGGAACCCATCGAAATTTTGGCCCGTTTTACTTTGAAATCGGGGAAGGGGTGAAGCTCCCCGACGATGCCGTGGCATCCTTTTCGGTGGATCGGCAGGATTCCGCCGCAAATACCATTGTGACCCCGGTGCGCAGCATTGAGATTCCCGAGGTGCCTCCCATCAAGGATTTCGACGTCAGCCTTGCCTGGATGGAGGAGGTAGATCAGTATGATTATCCCGAGTATTTTTCGGCGTTCAGGCACTTGGGTTTCAATACGGTTGCAATTTTTCCAAGGAACCAAATAAGGCCCGACAGGTGGGAAAGGATGGTTTCCTTTGTAAAGGATGCCCGAAAGGAAAACTTTCGGATACTTTATAACGAATCGCCATTTCACATAATGTGGAATAACGCAAGGGACGTGCCCGAACTTCGCAATCAGATCGACGGGAAACCGGGCAGACTTCCATGCCCATCTTATACCGGGGAATATTACCAGAAGGAGATTGCCCGCGTTGCGAAAAGCGCGAAAGCCACCCGGCCCGACATTGTCTTTTTTGATATCGAATTGTGGCGCGGTCCCACGGTGGAAGCCAAAAACTGTTCCCGCTGCCAGGAGGCGTTTGCCGAGTGGAAGAAAGAAAATCAGGGAGAGTGGACGGACTTTTTGATATCCTTGGGAGACCGGATGGGGCGTGATCTCCACAGCGCAATTACCGACTCAGGGCCGGACGGGACGACACCGGATAGCGGGATTTACGCGGTGCATACCATGCGGCCCGTCATTCATAATGTTCACCATCTCTATTCCCTCCATCCGGAACTCATCCAGTTTGCTATGCCTTCACTTTATGTCCAGGGCGACGCGCGCAGAGTTCACGAGGTAATTCGGGATAATACCGAAAAACTCGGGTCCCGGCAGACTATCCCGTGGTTGACGTCGGGAACCAACGGTGAAATTCCGCCGCATAAGGTTGAACAAATGGTGCTCGAATCGTTCCTGAATGGCGCGAGAGGAATCGCCTACTTCAAGTTCTGGGATTTCGAGCCTATGGACTTCTACTATCATGCCCGCGCATTGAAGTCGCTCGCCCCTTACCAAGGACTTCTGAAAAACGGAAAGCTGCTTGGTGTTTCGGGAAGCAACTCCGATCTGGTGTATTCGGCGTTCGGTTCGGAAAACGAGGCGCTTGTTCTGGTCGGAAATTATCAGGCAAGTCAGAAGGCCGAGACGGCGCTCGCTTTTAATGGCAGGCAAGTCAGCGAAGCGCGGGATATTCAGAACGATTCGGATGTTGCGATTGATAAACTGGAAATTGACCCCGACGGGCATCGCCTTTTGTTGGTGAAATTCAAGGGGGAGAGTTAAAGCGGGAAACATGGTTGAACCTATGGTAAAGTCGATGAAAGGAGCAGGCGGGAACGTCGGCTTTACCATGATTGAACTCCTGACGGTCATTGCCGTGCTTGCGGTGCTGATTGCGCTTGCGGTGCCTGCTTTCCAGCGAGTGAAGGAAGCCTCCCACGCAACAACATGCGTCTCGAACCTGCGAACACTTTGCGGTGCTGTCATGGCATACGCGGCGGACCATCAGGGGAAGTTCCCGGAGGATACCAGACCCGGTGCGGCAACGACGATGAGCTGGTATATTCCCTTGCGGGATTATCTTCCGGGAGAAGAGGGTAAAAAAGTGTCGCCTTATTTCTGCCCCGCAAACCCGTCAGACTACACGGCGGGAAGTCCGAAATGGACCAACTACGCAATCAACCGATTGCTGTATCAGGATGCCTCCGGCCTCTTTTCGCCATCGCTCCGAATTTCCCAACTCGCTGGCACCAAGGCATTATTGATGGATTCCTGGCAAAAGGACGCTACTCCCTATACCACATATTATCTTCAAAGCGGTAACAGGGGAGGCTGGAGATTTGCAGACCCGGTTCACAGGGGAAGAGTCAATCTTGTTTTCACTGATGGTCATGTGAAATCCCTCCTTGTAGAGCCTCGGGTGATTGATTCTTCCGGCAACCTGGGCGAACTGCAAACGCGGTGGTTCTGGCCCGTTCAGCGATAGTCATCCGGTCTGGAAATACCAAAGGCCAAAACTGAAAAGATTCATTTGAAAACTATGAAAGTCGCCATATTAGGAACGGGGCGCATGGGAAGAAATGTCATCGGACACCTTCAGGAATGCCCCGAAGTAACAGAAATTATCGCCTGCGATATCAATCGGGAATCTTTGGAAAAAATCAGTGAACAGAACAAGGTTCGCTGCACGGAGTCTTTGGATGAAATCCTCAACGATCCTCGGATTCCGCTGGTCTTTGTGACGGCTTCCAATATGGCGCACAAGCCTCTCTCCATTGCCGCGATGAAGGCTGGCAAGGCGGTCATGTGCGAAAAGCCCATGGCGCTGAATCTGGAAGACGCCGCCGGGATGGTCGAGGAAGCCGATAAAAATGGCGTTTTCTTTCAGGTGGGTTTTGAACTTCGATATTCCCGGCTCTATTCAACCGTCCGGGAATGGATCGACGGTGGGAAACTCGGTGAAATCCGAAACATTCAATGCACCTACATTTGTTCCGAATTCTGGCGGCGTCACTCGTGGCGAACAAAGCTTGCGGGCGGAGGAAGCATGTTTGGTGAAAAGCTCTCCCATTATATTGATCTTCCTCGCTGGTGGACGGGAAGTCCGATCAGGGCAGTCTATGCCGCGGCTTCTCCCAATATCGTTTCCTATTTCGAGGTGAGAGACAATTACCATGCCACGTTCCGGTTTGAGAGCGGAGCGGTAAGTCACCTTACGTTCATGATGCCATTTGCCAGCACCTCAAAGGGTGACCCTTTGCAGGACCAGATCGAGCAGCGAAAAGATGACGGACACGAACTTCGATTCCTGATCATGGGAACCCAGGGAGCGGCGGAAACCAATGTTTTCCGCCGTCAGATCAAACGCTGGGAATATAGCGAAGCCGAAGACGGTTTTGAAAGCGAATTGGTGGAAAATCGCACCTGGAAGCCGGAGGAGGATCACCGTTATTTCCACAATACGCGTGACCAGACGCACGACATTGTTCGCCGCGTGCGCGATGGGCTGCCTCCGATGACTCCGGCGAAAGATTCCCTGGAAACGATGAAAGCCTGTATGGCGGCTGATTTATCGGCGGACCGGGGAAGTGAGGTCAGAATCAATGAACTGCGCGAAGCCACATTCTAATCTGGCAAGATGCCGGTAATGGTTTTACCAAATCCGCCGCACGCCGTAGGCATCGAAAGCTTCGTCGTTTCCCACCACGGTCAGGTTTTCGCTCAGAGCTTGAGCGATAATCATCCGGTCGAACGGATCGCGGTGGTGCAGGGGGAAATTCCGGTAGGCGGTCAAGTGGGCATCTTCAATCGACAGACGCCTGAGGCCGAAAGCGAGGCCGACTTCTCGCAGCATCTGATCAAGCGGGGCGTAGAGACGCAATTTGCCCACCCCGTCCTTGATCGCCAATTCCCACAGACTGGCGATACTGACGAGGCATGTGGCTGTCGGGTCGGCGATTGCCGCACGGGCGCAGGAGGACAGTTCCGGAGCGTCCAGCGTCATCAAGAAAAACGCCTGCGTGTCCAGAAGCAGGGTCATTCCATGTATTGCTTGAAATCTTCCAGCGGTTCGTCCCAACCCGGCAGGAGTTCGAGTTTGCCCTTCCACATTCCCAGGGGCGAGGGGGTTGCCTCTGCGAGAGCGACTTCCAGCGTCGCCACCACCTTCACCTTCGCGGACTTCAATTCCTCCGGCACCGGCAGATGCAGGGTGCCGTCTGCTTCCGGCTCCAATATCGTAGTAACTGTGCTCATGCGGAAGGATTTACCCGCAACGGCCCCAATCGGCAATTGGAGAACACCAATATGAAAAGCGAAGACCTGATCGCATTTTTACAACCGGCCCCGAACCGCTTTCACGCCGCAGAGTGGCGGGATGCGACCGGGGCCATTCAGGACATTTCCAGCGATTCGGAAAAATTGACCATCCGCACCCATTTGCCTGCCGGTATATACCGAGGAAAACTCGTCACGCAGGAAGGTGCATTCGACATACAAACGGCCATGATGGAGATGACCAGAGCGCCGGACGGAGCGCGCAGGCTCGTCGGGCCAATGGATCTCGATCACTTGCAGAATGTCATGGCCATTCCCATGTCGCTGGTGACGGTCAATGGGCGTTTCCGTGGTGGTCTTTGGTTCGCCATGCCCGGTCCGGAGAAAATCGCCGCCGGGGTTCTGACGGCGGATTTTGGATTCGAGCACGAAGGCGGCGAATTGGAATTGGAGCTGGCTTTGTCGGAGCGCGACCGCGAACGGCTCTCGTGGAATAATCTGAAATCTCTGGAACTCCGCAAAGATAACCGGCGCATGATCGAGTTGAAACCGGCTTCTTCACGCAAGCCCCGGTTTCTCACGGCAGGTCTGGAACGCAAGGCGCTTGAGCAAAAGTTGAAGGCGCACGAAGGTTTTGCCGCAATCCGTCGCTTGCTGGAGCAGCCCGTGGAAAGATGGGATTTGACTTATGAATCCAACGGAAAAACTTTCTATCGTTACAACGGCATTTTCGATTTGGCGTGTGTGATTGGTTATGCCACCGCCGACAAGGAGATTGTGGCCAAGGCCAAACAAGTGCTTATCTCTCTTTGCGAAGCCAAAACATGGAGCGGACGTTCTGACCCGCTGCTGATGGGAGGGGATAATGACCGGGGGATTGGCTATAAGTTGTATCTCGCTGCGGTGGGATGGGAATTTCTGAACGATTTCCTTTCGGAAAAGGAACGCTCGGTGGTGCTGGGCAAGGCGGAGGAATATATCGGCAAGCTGTATGATTTTACGCTGCTCCAGCGGAGCTATATGGGGTGTCCCACTCCCGACGAGCATTCGCTGGGCACGTGGTGGGGTGTTGGTATTGCCTGCATGGCGTTTTACGACGAACTGGCCATTGCCAGAAAGGCGCTGCCGTTTTTTCACGCCCTGATGGTGGACGGGCTGGGCATGTTTTCCTCCAGCGGGAAGGAACCCTGGGCGACGTTTCAACCGATCTGGCCTGCCCGGTATTTTGCCGCCGCCATCGAGTTCGGCGGACGCATCCGGGAGGTGGATGAAAGCCCGTCTTTTGACAATATGGCAGCAGCGTTACTGACATGCTTCCGCTCGCCCAACAGTCAGGAGATGCAGCGGGGCTTGCGCACGGTGGAGCACCGGACGCTGACGGCGTTTCTAAGCGCATTTCATCCGACACCGCGAGCGGGTTCGATTTACGCCGCCTTTGTGGAGGAAGAACGCTGTCAGGCGGGAGATGTTCGCTGGGGAATGTTTGATTTGCTGTATGGTCCGACGGAAGCTGTCGAATTGGCGGACTTTCCCGATGCGCCGTTTTTTGCCCGAGACATTGGGGACATCATCGCCACGGTGGGAGGCTCCAGGGAGGTGAATATCCAAATCAACAGTGGAAACCAGAATGGAACGATGAACAGTTTCCGCCTGCAACCGCATAACCGGGAGCGTGCGCGTTCCATGGGGGATTTTACGCTCAGCGTGGACGGCGATCCGCTGATTATCAAGCTGACCGGAAGTTACGGACTCTTCAGCGCACAGCGGAATGCATTGTGTTTTGAAAGTGGCTGCCTGGAGGGGGAAGGACAGTATTTGCATGGGGATATTCCTCCCGAGCGAGCCTGTTTTCTGCGAAGGTTTTGCATTAGCGAGCGGTTTATCTACGCCGACGTGAATTTTACGCCTGTCTTGCAAATAAAGCTGAAGGTTTACTATGCACAACGCACCTTTCTTATAGATCGCAGGACCGGGGTGATTGTGGTGCAGGATGCGTGGGAGTCCGCCGAACCATTGAAGGTGGGAACGCATTTGCACTGTTCGGGTCGTGTAACGGAACAGGGGGCAGGACGTTACCGGCTGACGGGAGGGCAGGCGAATACCATTGCCGGAATCAAGGGCGGAGACAAGGGGTTGAATAATGACGAGCGCGGCGAGATTCATGTTCAGGTCTTGGATGTGTCGGGAGATTGGTGTGTTCGTGTGGAAGAGCCGTTCTGGTTCCCGGCGTATATTTATGGGCTGAACGGAATGGCCGGACAGAAAATCGAAGATGCCCGCTATCCGAAGTTGCAGCGGTGGCGGCTGGAACTCAATGACCGTGTTCGTCAGGGCAATTTTCTGTTCGCGCTGAGTGCCGGGAAAGAAAACCTCACAATGAAAGGCGGACAGGTCGTTCTGCCAGAGGGTGCGGTTTATTACCTTGGCGGAGAAGCCGCAGGCGAGAACTGGAACTGCACCGCCGAAGCCGTGGCGCATGACCGGGAAACCGATCAGGTGATGGCTATCGGAGTGACCCGTTGGGCTTCGGGTAATCGTGAAATTGTATTTCGGGTGCCGGTGGATATTTGCTGCGATGAAAAAAATCTGTCGGGCGTGATTCATTCACCCGCGAGCAACCCTGTTGTGTCCGTCTCCGGTTTTGAAATCGGGGCACCGGAACAGGTGGCAAACCATCCACGCTCACTCTTCACCACCGAACTGATCTTTCGGAAATTTGCCTAGTATTACTTCGTAAGTTTTGAACCGCAGATTACAGATTTAATGAAAAAAGATTCAAAAGGCAGGGACACGCGGCCTCGCGTGTCCGGGAGTCCCACGACGTTCGCGGACGAGCGAGGCCACTCGTCCCTACCTCTTTCCTCTTAAGTAAGCAGCATGGCTCTTAACCGCACAATCTTAACCTGAATGGAGAATATGATGAATTTTGTCGTAATTATGACGGACACCCAGAACCGGGACATGGTGGGAGCTTACGCAGGCCACCCTGTTGACACCCCGAATCTTGACCGTCTGGCTGCATCGGGGGTTCGATTCAACCGCGCTTACACCACCTGTCCGCTATGCACCCCCGCGCGAAGCGCGATCTTCAGCGGCACGCACCCGACGGTGAACGGCGCATGGTGCAACAACGTCCCCCCATACCCCACCTTTCCGCTGATGGGGTCGATCTTCCGCCACTATGGCTATCGGACGGCTTACACCGGCAAATGGCACCTTGATGGTTCCGGCTATTACGGAGACGGAGAGGCGGGCGGCGGATTCGAGTCCGACTGGTGGTATGACGGGAAGCGCTATGCGGAGGATATCGGGCCTGCCATGTTTGCCGCCTACCAAAGCTGCAAGACACCTGACGAGCTTCGCGAAGCCGGATTCACCCTGGAAAACATCTGGGGACATCGCGCCGCCAATCGGGCGATCCATTTCCTGGAAAGCGTGGGAGAAGAATCGTTTGTCCTCGGCGTTTCCTTTGACGAACCCCATCATCCGTATGTCGCGCCGCCGGAGTATTGGGAAAAATTTTCCGACAAGGATCTGTCTTTTACAGAACGGAGCGACAAAGCCGAAGCCGCAAAGCCCGAACTGCAATCTCTCCATCGTCGGGAGAGGATGGCCGATGGTTGCGGGCTGAACCCGGACGTTATGTGCAGGTTTTTTGGCTGCAACAGCTATGTCGATCATGAGATCGGGCGTGTAATTGACGCCATTGACCGCCTGCATCCCGCAGACACCGTGGTCATTTACACCTCCGACCACGGAGATATGCTCGGACATCACGGCCTCGCCGGCAAGGGGCCCATGATGTATGATGAAATCTGCAATGTGCCGCTGATCGTGCGAACACCGGGAGGGAACCCTGCCGTTTCCGATGCGGTGGTCAGCCACTTGGATATCATTCCCACTATGCTCGACATGGCGGGAATGGAATGTCCGGAGTGCCTGCACGGCGTCCCCCTACGTCCCATTCTCGATGGAACCGCGCCGACGGTTCACGACGCCGTCATGCTGAGCTTCACGCGGTTCGCGGTCAATCATGACGCATGGGGAGAATTCTATCCCATCCGTGCGATGACCGACGGCCGCTACAAGCTTGCCCTCAACCTGTTTGAAACCGATGAGTTTTACGATCTCGCTACCGACCCTTATGAAAGGAGCAACTTGATCGCGGCCTCGGAATTCGCGGCGGAGCGAAACCGGCTCCACGATGCGCTGCTGGAAGAAATGGATCGCATACGCGACCCGTTTCGTTCCTATCGTTGGGGCGCGCGGTCATGGCGGACGGTGCGCGAACCTTTCTATGGCAGAGGTAAGCGACGCGACGCACCCCGGCGTTTTCAGTTTCAACCGAGCGGAATCGAGGCCAGGTAATCCGCCCACGCATCTTTGGCCGCGGATCTTATGTCGATGAACACAGATTTAGTGAAAAAGATTCGACAGGCAGGGACGAGTGGTCTCACTCGTCCCTACCTTTCTCCACCTGCGCCAATCTGCCTTCTGTGGTTCCTTTTTTCTCTCAAATAAAACTATTATATGAATAAGAAAAGAATCCGTTTTGCCATTATCGGGTCCGGTTTGATGGCCCAGCAGTCGCACATCCCCAACCTGCTCCAAATGGAGGAAGCCGAGCTGGTTCTTTGTTGTGACACTGATGAATCCAGTCTGGTCGAATGCCGCAAGCTGGCTCCCGCGGTGCGCACCAGCACAGACTATTGTAAGGCGATCAACGACCCTGAAGTAGATGCGATCATCCTTGCCACCACCGAACATTTCCGCGTTCTTCCGGTGGAAGAAGCCATCCGTGCGGGTAAACCGGTTTATACCGAAAAGCCCCTGGCCAAGAACCTTGAGGACGCCCGTCGCATTCGGGATATGGTCGAGAAATCCGGCCTGCCATTCTGTGTTGGGCATAATCGTCGCTGCTCGCCCGCGCTGGTGGAAGCACAGCAACTCTTTACCGCTCACATGAGAGAGCCGAAACCTTGTCCCTGGCGGTTTCGGAGAGAATGCCTTCCGGAGAGTCTCGAACAGGAGAGCGATTTCCGCTCGGTGGCCATTCATATCAATGACGACTGGTGGAGTTGGAAGCCAGTGCATGTTCAGGGGCAGAATGCCGAAATCGGCCTGTTGCTTTCGGAAAACACTCATTTTGCCGATGTGGCGTGCTGGTTCATCCAGAGCGAGCCTGTGGCCGTGACGACAATCTTCACCGGGTTGACGCTGCATCAGGTGGCGGTTGAGTTTGAAGGCGGACACCTGGCGACCATTCATTCCAGCGCGAACGGTTCCTTCGGAGCCCCCAAGGAGCTTTACATTGCATCGGGCCGGGGAGCTACCATTACGGTCGATCACATGCTTGAATTGCGCACCGCAGGGATCGAAGGAGCACCTCTCATTAAAACCTATCCGATGGTCAATGACCGACATCCGCAAGTCGGAACGGAAGGCGGTTTGCACGGGTGGCTCAAGAAAAAGGAGGCCGCCTGTCGGGAAGCCGGGCTTCAAGGCGATCCGTTACTGCAATTCACGGCAGACCCGGATAAGGGACACAAGAACATGCTGAGAGAATTCGTGCTTGAGATCCGAGGGGAACGTGCGCCAGTCAGCCCGGTAGGCGATGCGGTACGGGCGTTGGAAATCTGCATGGCTTCGATGCAGTCGAAGCGCGAGGGACGCAGGATTGAGATCTTTCCTGGTTAAACAGGCTGACTGACTATGGCCCCGACAAACAAACCCGATAGAGAACTCTGATTTACAATTGCGGTAGCGTGAATGGACTTGCCCGACTAAGGAAATTACACAGATAGCTCTTATGAAAACAAGGATCGTTAGTCTCAACTTTGATGGAACTCAAATCGCAAAGACGGGCAATACCCGAATCTTGCACCGGATCGGAGATCTGAAGGAGCTTGTCCGAAAAGCCATGAACTCCGATTTGGTCGATTGACGTACTATCAAGTCAATCGTCCACTCTGCCTCGCTCATGCAATAACCATATGAGAATCTAACATCCTTTGCTCAGAAAACTCTTTCCGGTCCATCAGACGGAAAGAGGAGCGAAGGTTTTGCTCGAAATACAGAGCAACCCAAGCGGCTTCCACCGGAGGACTCTGCCATGAAGAGTGGAGAGGGGTGGAGACATCAGTTGGGGATGTGTATTCGGGAGCAGCGCATCCTTCTCGGCTGGACTCAGCGTGAGCTTGCCGACCGTTTGCAGCAGGCTGGGTTCGTCCGCTGTGGACGCAGCCTGCTATCTCAGATCGAAATTGGTGCCGCTTCCATTCGCGGGGAGGAGATCTACTATTTTCGGAAGGTCTTCGGGCCGAGCTTCGAGCAAGAAATATGGAAGCCCTACCATATCCGGACGGTCAAGGAGCCTGAACATTCTTCAAAAGGGGGAGCGGCATGATGGCGCTCTGGTTAAGGTTGCCGTTGTTCTGGCGTTTTCAACTGACGGGCTGGGGAGCGTTTATTGCTGTCACGTTTCCGCTCAAGCTCGTGTTGTTCGGTAGCGTGGCCGACGCGATGCTCGTTTCCGCTGTTCGCGATGGAAGCAGTTTCCTGCTCACTCTCGCATTGCACCGGATTTACCGGGCTTACTGGTCGGGCAGGATCGGGCGCATGAGCGCATTGATTATCGCGAGTTGTGCTGTGGCCGGACTATTGCAGGGCGGGCTTTTCCTCATGTTCGGGCCATTCGCTTCCAATGTTGGAGAGTTGACCTTCACCCATCCGAGCCATTTCAGCGTCTTTTATGAACGCACCGGTCTGCTCTGCGCATGGAGTTTTCTCTACTTCGGTATCCGCCATGCGCTCGAAGGTGTTCGCCGGGAGTTGCGGTTGGCTTTGATTGAATCGGAAAAGCGTCAGGCACAACTTCAAATGCTCCGCGCCCAGATCAATCCACATTTCCTTTTCAACGCGCTTAACTCCGTCCATGCCAATGTTTGCGGCATCAACGCGGGGCTGGGTCGAATGATTCAATCGCTGGCGGACTTTCTACGCTTTTCCCTCGATCACAGTCGGGACGATTTCATTCCTATCGGACGCGAGTTCGATGCCATGCGGGATTACTTGGAAGTCGAGCAAATGCGCTTCCGTGGCGGACTGGAGTTCCATTGCGAAATGGGCGAGGACGCGCGGGAGGCTCTTGTTCCGGGAATTATTCTCCAACCGTTAGTCGAGAATGGCATCAAATATGGCCGCGAGACTTCCGACTCGCCGTTACGAATCCGGGTGAATGTCGCCAGCCCGGATTCCGCCTCGTTGGAAATTGCCGTGAGCAATTCCGGACAATGGCAGGAACCCGTATCCCGCGAAAAGGAAAGCCATCTCGGATTGCAGAACCTTCGTTGCCGTCTCGGGTTGATCTATCCCGAGAATCATCGGCTGGAAATCACCCATTGCGATGGCTGGGTCACAATTTCCATTCGCATCCCTGCTTTATGACCACTCTACGCCGCGCCATCATTGTGGACGACGAGGAAGATGCACGTTTTGCACTACGCGCACTCCTCAATGCGCATCCGGAAGTGGAAATTGTTGGAGAGGCCGAGAACGTCGGAGAGGCATCGCAACTCTTCCGCTCCCTGAATCCGAACCTGATCTTTCTCGATGTGCAGATGCCGAAACGCAACGGGTTCGCTCTGCTGCCGGAACTCCATCCTGTGCCGGACATCATCTTCGTCACGGCCTACGATTGTTTTGCCGTGAAAGCCTTTGAGGTCAATGCCGTGGATTACCTGATGAAACCCATTCATCCGGAACGGCTGGCGCTCTCGCTCATGCGGCTTGCTGCTCCAAACAAACGGAGAGCCAAACCGTTTGCGCAGAATGACGCCATCTTTCTCTATTCCGATCGGGAAATGCGGGTCGTATCTGCTGCGGAAATTACCTATATCGAAGCCGAGCATAACTATACGCTTGTCCATCTCATCTCACACAAGGCTATACTGGTTCGTCGGAAAATATCCGAGTGGCTACGGCTTCTGCCCGCTGAAATATTCTGGCGTGCAGATCGGTTCACGATCCTTAACCTTCCTGCCGTCAGAAGTATCCTCCCCCTCCCCGGCTACTGTTCGGAAGTGCATTTCCATCAGTCAAGAGACATAGCCAAACTGCGACTTTTCGCGTCCCGTCGATTACGCAAGATCATGCAGAGATCATCTCTGACAAATTCTTTGCAAGAGCCCAGAGATGAGTTTCGGCACATTCCCTGACTGTTTGCGCACCATTACCGGTAACTGGCTAGTCAACGGCTTCATTCACGGGAATGGAAGCTCGTTATCGCAATATTGTCGGGCCGCAGATGCGTCGGTTGCGCAGCGGCAGGAGCTGGTCACAGAATGACCTCGCCATCAGATTGCAGATTCTCGGGATGGAACATGCCACCCGCTGCAAGGTCGCGAAAATCGAAACACGACGGGTATCGGTATCCGATGATGACCTGATCTATATTGCCCGAGCCCTGGGCGTCGGTGTCGGGGAACTTTACCCCGACTTTATCCGTAACGCCCGGCATCCTTACGATGCCATTTGTAGGTCGAAAGCTTCACGGTACGGGCTTTCATCATCGGGCTGAAAGGTTGTTCCCCACAGGGAACAGGCCTTCTCCATTTTGGGTCCAGGATGGCAGACGTATGAAAGCACTACTTCTCGCTCAAGGATCACTGGATGGCGCAATGTCCGAAGGCCTCGGGATCATTGCCCGGTTTCTCTTTATCATCGCCGTGGTCGTTATCGCGCATGGCGGCTGGCAGGTTCGCAGCGGTAACGCCGACCAAGGAAAGATGTCCATTGTCGGGGGATTGCTGCTCGGCCTCGCCGTTCTCATTGCCGAAGCCCTCTTTAACGCAGGCGGAATGCCCACCATCAGTGTCGGACGATGAACCGGGGCATGATTCAAACCCACGCCGGAGACGATAGTGACGGTAAAATCTGGGGAATTGAAGGCATCAACCTCCTGTTCCTTCTGGCCGGATTGCTGATCGGCATCGGCCTTGCCCTCACGCTCTCCGGGCGGCATACGCCGATGTTCAGCATCGGCGCGGGCGCGGTTCCGTTCGGAATCGTCGCAACCTATGTCCTGACGCTCCGGCAGGGTAAACCGAAATCCTACGACACCGATTTACTTGAATCTCTCGCCACCGGGAACGGCTGGATACCGCCCGCCCATCAACCTCGCAACCCACTTATTTGATATGCAAGCTCCCAACGGCTGGTTTTCACACGATCTCATCATCTGGAACGATCTCGATAAACGAGGCTTCGTGACGAAGGGTTTCGTTATCGACGTGCCTGATCTTCGCCACGCGAGTGAACACGCTCTCGATGCCTTCTATCTATCTGTCCGGCAGTTTCTTCATACCCTGGATGAATCCACCCGTGCGCAGCTTCGCTGGTCGGTGGATTCCAACTACCGCGACGAACTGACGGCCTACAAAGCCGTTACCGATGAAAAATGCGACCCTGGCTCATGGTCCGCCATTACCCGCAACGAACGCTTCAACCGCTATTGGCTGGCAATGCAGGGAGGAAAGCTTCGCCGGGAAAAACTGGTTCTGTTTCTTTCCAAACGGATTGCGGTCAACCCTCCGGTTGGTGCGGGGAAAACCGTTCTTAAGGATCATTACCGGCGCATTCTTGCTCAATACCATGAGGCGTTTGAACAGCATGGGCGTGTAGTCTCTTCCTTGTTTGAACCGCATGGATGCGGGATTACGTCCATGTCCACGGAGGATCTGTTTCGCTATTACGCGACGTTCTTCAATCCGTCCTATCTCCGGCGCGACCATTACGATCCCATCGGACAGTTCCGGGAAGAAGAAACCATTCATCAGAATTGCTGGCATCAGGGCGTGCAGGCAGGAAAGACGTTTGGGTTTTTCACGGACGGTTTCTATCATAACCTGATTATCCTCAAACGTCGTCCCCAACGGACCCGACGAGGGATCTTCTGGGCGATCACGTCCCTTCCCTTTCTGGATTACGCCATCACGGTCAATCTCTATCCGCAGAATGTCCGCAAGGAGATCAATCGCGCGGAACGCGCCCTGGAGCGAGTGCGTGGGGATTATGCGGCTGAGGGCAAACATTCGTTGCTAACTTCAAAGGCAGTGAAGGAGGAGCGTATCAAGCATCTCGCCCAAGGCGACGTGGTTCCCTTTCTATATGATTATGTGGTTCATGTCTGGGACCCGACCGAGGACGGACTGATTTCCAAAACCCGTCAGATCGAAACCGCTTTCGGCCAGATGGAGGATGCCCAATGCTGGACATCGAATATTTCATCGGAGGCAACCACCAAGAACATATGGTTCCAAACATGGCCGGGATGGGTCTGGGGAAAATACATTCACCATGCGGATAGCGGTCTTGACGAATGGCTCGCGGACATGCTGCCGTTTTCGTCCACGTTCACCGGGCATCTTGATGGGGCTGAAGCTCTTTACGACGGGAGTAACCGCAATCTCATCGGGGTCCGCAACTTCCTCTCGGGCACGCCGCAACTGGCGGTGCTGCTTGGGATGACGCGGGCCGGGAAATCCGCATTCATGTGTGATCTGCTTTCGCAGACCGATCCCTATTATGACTTTTCGCTCATTGTCGAAGAGGGGCTGTCGTATGGCATCTGGACGCAGGCGCAGGGACATACACCCATCGTTATCCAACCGGACGGCGATCTATGCCTAAATTATCTCGATACCCAGAGTGCGCCGTTGACCAATCTCCAAATTACCACTGCCGCCTCGCTGGTTGCAAAGATGGCGGGGAATCCTGCTGACGAGGATAAGCGGAACCTTCGACTGGCTCAGATCACCCAATACATCGAACAACTTTATTCCGACCGCTTTGAGGAGTGGATCACGGAAGACAGCGCCCGTCTCGAAACCGCTGCCCGGTATGCGATGGCAACGCTCGCCTATAAAAAGGCTCATCTTCCGTTGTCCGCTACGTTTTTGGAAGCATGGGTAGAACTGCGCCACACAGCGACGGAGGACGAACGGCAAAGTCTCTTGGCTGCGCCCACAGATGCGGATGTTTCCCGGTTCATGAAGTCGCCCGACACCGAACGGTACGTGAGGAATACCGCCTTCGCGTTCTTCGGACCGGAGGATTACCCAACACACGACATGCTTCAGCAAATGATGCTGGTGGCTCCGTTTCCGGAGCATGACCGCACCGAGATCAATCACTTGGCGACGTTACTCGCCCCCTGGAACGAGCAGCGGCTCGTTTGCGGCCATTCCACCCTCTCGCTGACCGGAAGACTGGCGCATTTCGATCTGACCTACATTCCCGAATCCAATCGTCAACTGAAGGAACTCGCCGGGTTCCTCATCGCCAACTTTGGTCGCCAGCATATGATCACGCTCCCGCGCGGCAAACGGAAGCGGGTGATTTTTGAGGAGGTTGCCCGAACTCTGGACATCCCCGGTGGCGAACAACTGGTTTCAGAGTTCTACGCGCAACTCAGCAAATTCTCCACGTGGATCATTAGCATCGTTCAGCAATACAGCCGATTTCAACAATCCGGAATTCGTCCCGTGGTGTTCGGCAATGCCAAGCAGTTCTTTTTTACGCGGATGAATGATCGGCGAGATATTGAGGATGTCGCAAAGGATATTGATCTCTCTGAAACGACGAAGGAAGCGATCTCCCGTTATCCTTTACCGGAACATCTGCCTGATCAGAACAAGTACGCTGCGCTGACCTACTATCATCTCGATGTCCGGCAGCCACGTTGCGGAACGATTCATAACCGGGTCTCGCCGGAGATGCTCTTCTGTTCTTCCTCGACGGGGGAAGACTTCGATAACCGGAGCCGTCTGCTCCGTAGCCACACAGACATTGTAAGCGGAATTCTTTCTGAATCTACCGCCTCTGCTGATTCCCATTCTTCACATTCATGAAAACACTGATTCGTTGGTTTGCTGGTAGGAAAAGAAAAGCGGGCCGCGCGGCGCTCGCGTGGGGCGCGGTTGTGGCGTGCCTATTCCCGGCGTGCGCGGCGTCCCGAAGCCAGTTTCAACAAGGGTACGAGCGGGGTGCTTCCGACACGGTCAAACGCCAGTATTGGATACTGCAAGACATGCAGAAGCGGAAGGAAGGCAATCGGTCCAAACCGCGTCTCTCGCTTTATCGGATGCCTGTCACGCCCGATCCCAATGCCACGGTGAAGACGGTTCCCTATGAAATCACCGTTCCCATTTACGAATAACGCTAACTCCTCAACCCAAATCCATCACCTATGAAAAGAATCGTTTCTCTCATCCCACTGCTCATCATCTCTGCCGCTCCTCTGCTTCAGGCTCAGTTGGTCGTGACCGCTCCCGGAATGGAGCTTCGACAGGATCAAAAGAATATCTTTGATACGCTCAAATACACTTGGGAACAGGCTCAGTGGGCTGAGAAGCTCACCACGCTTCATCATACCCTGACCACCGTACAGGATCATCTTGCAACGGCCAATCAGGTGAAGCAGGCCATCGGCGATCCTGCCTCCATCGTTGGAAAAATTGATAACGGGATCTTCTCCGGCTATCTGGAGGACTCCGGCATTGTCGATACCTTGGGTGAGCTGGCGGACATCACCCGTGAAGGAGGCGATATCTCTGCGATGATTGGGCAGTTGTTTGATCCGATCCATGTCCAGTCATGGCAGGGCAGCGCGACCGATACCAGCCGCAGTTTTGACGGGATTGCGTCGTTTCGTGATCGGGATGACCCGCTGAAACGCTTCCGGGCGGTGGAGAACGCTTATTCCCGTTTTGAAAGTGTTCTCGGACGCGCCCATAACAAACGTAAGGAACTCAATCAACAGGTTGCCCGGCTGAATCAGCAGTTGAAGGGTGCCGAAAACGACGCCGAGGTGCAAAAGCTGGTCGGTTCCATCGCTGCCGCGCAGGCCGCTCTTGATGATATCGACTATCTGACCGAATCGACCGCCAGCCAGGTGCGGATGCTTCATGTCCTGAATCAGAACCGCACTCAGGCCGAGGAGGTGGCCGCCGAGGAGATCAGCCGCGAGCGCAACCGGGAACTGGCCCGTCGCGCCGCCGAAGCCGAGGCCGCCATTGATGCATCGGGCTTCAGTCTCCCGAATCGTGATCTGCCACCCGGATTCTGAAGCGTTGTTGTTTTTTCCATTAGCCCGAACCCATCCCTATGATTCCTTCACTCTCCAATCTCTACGAGGCGGCGCTTGAAATCCGTACGCTTCTCATGCCGTTCGCCTTTCTTCTCGCCGTCATCGGCATCGGGGAGATGGGCTGGAAGGCCGGATCGGATACCCGCGCCATTCTGGGGACACTTCTGAGAACCATCCTGATTGTTTCCTTGTTGGCCGGTTATCCCGCCGCGATGGAGGGTGGACAAAGGGCGTTCGCGGAGATGCGTACGAAGTTTACGGACGCCCGTGACGCGAAGTTCGTTCAGCTTCTACGCTCGCGAATCGAGAACCAACCTTCTGATTCCATCACAGACATCGCCAAAGTGGTGCCTGCCGCCATCGGTATGTTCTTTCAGGGCATCGGTCGGTTCGCGTTGCTGGTGCTGACCTTTTTTCAGCATTTTGCCATCGCTGGTCTGATCGCGGTTTCTCCGTTACTCCTGGGATTTCTCTTCTTCTCCTACACGCAATCACTAGGCATCCAGTTCGCCATGACCTCGCTGACCGTGTTGCTCTGGCACGTGGCCATTTATCTGGTGGATATTGTGATTGTCGCCATCAGCGATCTGCTTTTCACGCCGATCACCACGGGTGGACTGGTACAGACAGCGGGAAACCTGATTCTCGTTCAGAACTGGCTTCTGTTTCCGTTCATCATGGCTTTTGCAGCCATTATCACGGTGTTCTTCTATCTCGCCGTTCCGTTTGTCGCCGGAGCCATCATGAAAGGAATGAGCGGCACGACGGCTGCCCTGCAAGCCGGTGTGCAAGGCACATTGCAAGCCGCTGGGCTCGCGGTCGGTGCCGGACTCACGGCGGCTACCCTGGGCAGTTCCACTGCCGTACAAGGCGCCGCCGCCGGGACGCAGGCCATGAATGGAGCCTCAAACGCCAGCGGACGCCTCGCCAGCGATGTTTCCGGATCGGGAACGGGCGGCGATGTTCCGCTGCCCCCGCCCGTTCCATCAGAATCGTCGGACAGTGAAAGCGTTTTCAACCCGGCTAACCCGGCAATGGTAGCCCACCAAACCGCACCGAATGCCTTCGCCGTGGTGGATCATGACAAAGGAACGGTTTCACATCATCCCGGCAGCCTTTCCACGCCCTACGCAGCGCAGGCCGCTTTCAATGCGCACACGGCCAAAGCTCAACCTCTGCCGCAGGATTCGCCCCTCGCCACCCGTAACCTCTGATTCCATGAAATTATCCGCCGTTACTTCCATCACCAATAATCTCGTTGCCGCCCGTTTCTGGATGGTACTGGCCGTGCTGGCCACCGCCGGTGCTGTCGTAGCGCCGTATCTGACCATCACCGCCATGAAACAGCAGGAAAAGGTCGTTATCCTTGATCCGGGAGGCACTCTCATCTACGCGCCGCTGCTCGGCTTTGAGGAAGCAGGAAACCTTCATGCCTATCATGTCCGGCTCGCTTCCCTGGCTTTGTTGCAACGAAATCCTGTCGGCCCGGACTTATCCGATCTCCTCAAACGGATCTATCTCGAAGACCCCGCCCGCAGAAAAGCCGCTGCCCTTTATAAGACCCAGAACCCGGAGTTCAAGGAGAAGCAGATTCATCAGAAGGTCGAAGTCACCAAAATCGACATTCTTGATACCCGCAAAATCAAAGACGGGATGGGCCAGTCGTATGAAGCCGTCAGCGTCCGGACTGAAGGAAGCCTGATCCGGACCGGAATCCTCAAAGGGCTGGAATTCCGCGAACCGGTCCGATTCCGGATTGAGTTCCTTTTCATCCGCAACCCCGACCTGTTGGGCAACGGGCGACTCCCGCTGGTCGTGCAGGATTTCAACTACACCGAGAAGCCTCTATGAAATACCTAGTCTTGTCATTACTGTTGGCGGTCACGGCCTATGCCGCGCCGATCACCCAGAAGCCGCTCGATGAGTTTGTGATCTACAATGTCCCGGTGGCCTTTCAGTCGGGAACCACAACCATTCTATTTCCTTCCGAACTCTCCGGTCTTTACGCAAAATCCGTAGCGATTCAGGAACAGGAGAACGCGGGCTTCGTCATCTCATTCACTCCGGGAAACTTCTATTTCACCATCCGGGCGCTGAAGAAGGATGCCGAGGATCATCTGACCGTGATCTTCAATCGGAAAGCGTATGTCCTGCATCTGCGAGCGTCGGAGAAGCCGTGCTTCAATCTGACGTTCTATCAGGATGAAGCCAAAGGGAAGAAAACCAGCCGCGTCCTCCCGGAACGGTTGCTTTCCCTGATGGACAAAGCAAAAGCCTATCCGCTATTTGCCCGGAATCATCCGGACGCACTGGCCGGGGTGCTTCATGCCGTTCCCGAGATTACGAACTACTATGAGGACTTCAATGTCCGCATCCGTGACGTATGGCGGTTTGAACAGGAAGATACGCTGATCTTCCGGGTGGAACTGGAGAACACCTCTGAGCGCCCCATTTATTATAATCCGCAGGATCTGGCCATTCGTCTGGAGGAACGCATTTACACGCAGTCACTCGCCGATGCGTCCGGCGTCATGCCACCCAAGTCGGTGACCCCTGCTTTCTTTGCCATCACCGGCAACGGACAGGGTGGCCGCAATCACCTGGCTCCTGAAAACCAATGGAACGTGCTCGTTGTCCGGGCCGAATCCCAAACTTCCTATTCCAAATGAATCTTCGCACTCTCTGGACTGAACTTTTCCATAAACCCTCGGGCAGGTTGATTCTATTCCTGCTGGTTGGTGGATTGCTCCTCGCCTTCCTTTGGCCCCGTAAAGGCAGCCGTTCGCCGGAACCGGTCAATACCTCCGTCCCCGCTCAGGCAACCAGGGCGACCGGCTATTCGTTCAACGAAGACATCCCGGAACCGACCCGAGCAAAAGCACCCGTTCAAGCTACGAAGGAGCCGGAACGCCCGACCGTTCGCCCCACGCCGACACCCAAGCCACCACCTCCCATTCCGCAAACAATCTTCGCCACCAAGGAAGTGCCCCGCAGTGAAAACTACCTTCCCTTCGGACGGTTGTTGCGTTGTGAACTGGTCAACACGATCGATTCCACCAACATCACAACCCCGATCATTGGCCTTATCACCGAAGACATCTGGCACGATGGCCGGTTGATTGTTCCCGCAGGAACGGAGGTTCACGGCATCGCCCAGAAGAACGCCGCCCGCGAACGGATCGGCTCGGAGCAGCAGTGGATGCTGGTCTTTCAGGACGGGCGGGAATTGCCGATTTCCGGCACCGTTCTCGATCATGCTCCCGATGGCAGGAACCCCGATACCTGGGGCGAAACAGACGGTTCTGCCGGACTGCGAGGCTATATGATCGCTTCCGACAAGTACGCGGAAGCCATTCTTGCTTCCATGATTTCAGCTGGAGCCGGAGCGTTTCCTTCCACCATGAGTATGATTTCACCGCTTGCCGGCGGAGTCACGCAGACTCAGGACGGTGGCCTCTCGGATGCCATTTCCGCAGGTATTCAGACAGGCGGACAAATCTATGCGCAACGCCTTCTGGAAAAGCTCGAACGCGATCCCTACTACGTCTGCGTTCCTGCCGGGACGCTCTTTTATCTCTACGTCACTCAAACCGTGAATCTGGAAAAGGCTGCCGCTGGCCTTTCCTCCTCAACCCAACCCGCAAAATGAAATACCTCGTTTCCATTCTTGCCTTGTGCCTCTGTTCCGCGTGCGCCACCCGCAAACTGGAGAAACCGGACCACGCTTCCCCTGTGGCCAAAACCACAGTCGCCCGGAAGAAGGCACCAGCCGTGCGAACACCGGAAACGGTGAAAGCCTACCCGGTAGGACGCTACAGCGATCCGAATTTCCCGGACACCATGCACGAGCGCCATACGGTTTACCGCCGTGAGCAATCCCCGGACTGGAATTATCTGCCGGAAGAACCTTACGCCCTTCCGATGGGCCCTGCTGTAGCGAACTCCAATCCCTCCCCCTCGTACTACGTGAAGACCGAGAGGGAGATGATGAACGCCCAGCAACAGGCCTATGCGGAGGCATTGCAGGAGCAGAACCGCGTCATGAAGAAACGGATCGAAGCCTTGCAGCAGGAAGCAGGCAAGGTGCCAGAGCTTGAAGAGCAGATTGACGGCCTGAAGAAACAACTTGATGCGCCGCCATCCCAGCCACCGCCCGCCGTGCCAAGCCAACCGGAACCCGCCGAAGCCGGGGAGGCAATGGATGATTTCTTTTCCGGCAGAGAGATTTCACCGCTGCCCGTTTTCGGTGGGGATCAACTCACCGCCCCACTTCGAGCCATCGGATGGCAGAGAATCGTCGTGCTACTCCACGCTCCCTTCCTTTGCCACCAGGAATTCGTCCCTCTCACCAAACCCATACCATGAATCATACCAAACCCGCCAACGTCACTATCACCCTTGATGAAGATACTTTCGGCATCTTCCGCGAGGCGTCTGAGATCGTTGAGAAAGCCGGAATCCGCGTTCCAACCAATCAGCTCGTGCAAGCCATGCTCAACGCGGAGAGCCAACGGCTCAAACCGCGCAAAATTGCCCAACGCTTTCTGAAATCCGTCATCGAGCAAATCGGCGGTCTACGCAGCAATGTGCTTGATGACGAGGACGATCGAATTCCTGAATTCAAGCCCCTCTCAGCCAAAGACTGAACCTTCCCGCAACGCCGTTCCACGAAGTCCCAATTATCGAATCCCAACCACCACAAAACCATGGCAATCACATCACCCAAAAAGAAAGAGGAGCTGGCCAAACAGTTCAAAATCAATCCGGAAATCAACGCCCGACTGGAAAAGTTCATGAAGGAGGAACCCGGCCTGGTGCAATACATCAAAGAACTGCCCCGCGAGCAGTTGGAGCGGAAGTTCCTTCTCCGCAAGATGCAGGACCAGGAACAACGGCAGAGCTACAGCGTCAAGGTGAAGGAATGGCTCGAAAAGCCCGAACAGGCGGATCTCCTCAAAAGCATCAAAGCCACCGTCAGCCCAAACATGAAGCCGGAAACCCAGCAACAGGCCGTGCTAACCCAGGCCAAGAACTACATCCGCAACAATAAAATCAAACTCGGCTGATCCACCGATGCCGTGTGCCGGACCTTAAACCCGGTACACGGCAGGTTTCAGCCGCTTTACTCCGTCTCATTCCAATGTTCACCAAGCCATGCCACAAAAAACAAAAAAAATATCCACTGAGAACGCCGAATTTATCCAGATACGGGAAGCTGCCGAATGGTTGGGAGTGCCGTTTTCCTCTTTGCGTCAATATGTCTCCCGAGGATTGCTGCCTTCATATAAGCTCGGCAGGCACCGGCTCTTCCGAAAGCGCGAACTCCTCGAAGCCCTCCGACAGTCCACCAAAGCCAGCATCGACGAAATCCTGAGATGATTCCGGCATTTTGGTGCCAAGCCACCTGCTCAGATGAGTCCCACACCGCAAGTTGTGAGATGGCATCACATTAGCCGGAAATGGATGCGAATCGGATACAAATGGGTATAAATGGATATTAGGGTATGCCCATGCTTCCATCTCAAAGAACTAACCGAGAGGATGATCTACTTGCTGTCGGCAAAGGGTGCGGCACTCGTTATACACCGAAAAACGTAGATTAAAAGCCTCTCGCGGTTCATTCGATGCCCGATCATATAATGAAATATGCTGAATATGCCGGTGGAGAACCGCACTGGCCCTTATGGGCTCATGCAACGGCTCACAAAGGGCTTAATGGACTCAGTGCAGCCTACTCCCGAAAGGCGGCATCGGTTGTCATCTTTATGCGATCAGACGTTGTACAGTCTCGGGCGTGAAGGAGAACCACTCATTGCCCTCCGCTTCTGTTACAAGCTCACGGTAGTGTTCAAACAGCATTTTCGGGCTATTCCCGGCTTCCAGCGCGACTTGGGCAGCGCTTTTCGTGACCGCCATGCGATAGGAGCAGAATGAATGACGCAACCCATTGTGGACCAGTTTCACCCTCGGCTTGCCTTTCTCGTCATTCAACGTGGATTTTGCCGCCGCAAATAGGCGGGTAAAATGAACCTCATTCCGAATACCCGGTAGAACGGGGCCGTCTTTCTTGGCGAATGGTTTGAGCCATTGCTCCAAGGCCGGGCAGATCGGAGCCAGTCGCCTCGTCGCGGTCTTGGACTTGTCCCGGCCAACCTCGACATAGCCTTTCTCGAACCAAATGTCCTTCCATTCCAGTCGCAGGATTTCAATGCTTCGCAGCCCAGCAAAACCCCCGAGGGCCACGAAGGGTAAAAACCGCTCGTCCACATAGCGGAGCAGGGTGGCAAACTCTTGCGGGGTGTAAATGCCGATTACGCCGCCTTTCTTGCCGTCATGCCGAGTGGCAAATTCTGCTTCGGTTTGTTCGCCACGTGGTAGGTGGTTTTTGTCGCGAGCGTAGGAAAACAGCGTGACCATCGCCATGCGGTAATTGTTTTTCGTACGATCTCCGGCGTTATCCATCCCATCAAGCCACTTGTCGATGTCATCGGCGCGGATGTCTCGTATCTGGCCATGAAACGCCTTGGCTGCCCGGTTGAGCTTCGAGGTCAGGTCTTCTACGTAACGCTTCGATTTTTTGCCTTCGATGGATGCCAGATATTTCGTCACCAGATCGGGCAGGGTGATTGGCTGCAACGCACCACGACGTTTTTCCTGTTCCTGGTGTTTGGCATAAAATTCCGCCGCCTGGAGAATCGACACACCATCCAGAATTTTGTGCGCCTCGACATACTGCCGGGCGACTTCCGTGATGCTGACATGCAACGGCTGCAGCATTTCCACCGCATCCGTAATCGCCATGGTTTGTTTGAAGGTGAACGAGGATACGTGAATCTTGCCTTCCAAAAGCTCCGGGATGAGTGCCTTGGCCCGCTTCCGGGCGTCCGCAAGATTGGGCACCCGTTCCCTTTTTCGTTCGCCTTTGGCGAAGTAGGTTACCAGATAACTTTCCTTGCCACGACGGGGGTTGAGATAAATCGGAATTTTCACGCCCCGGCTTTCAACGACTTCTACCGGACCGCGTTCGCTAATGGGTTTGGGGGTGGGTGTCATAGTCAAATCTCCTTCCAGACACCCATTTGACACCCAGAGCCAAAAAATGTCAACTACTAGGGTAAAATCAACGTATTCGAACCCTGTATCGCGCACCATTTTTCTATCCATTAAATCTCTGATTTCCAGAGACTTACAGCCGGAAATCATGGGTCGGGGCGATCCTGTTCGGGGTGAGAGGATGCTCTCAGTCTGTCCATTGGATCAAAAGCAACCGTTCGCAATTCGCCTGTATCAAAGCGGGCAGAACTTCATGGGGGATCTCAATCTTTGGAATGAGGTCGAGAACCTTGCTGGTTGTCGATTGGAGGTGCCTGACGGCAATCGTCGGGTTCAGGCCTGCGTCCTGGAAAAATCGTCTCCAGTGCCTGGCTGTAAGCGCCATCGGATTGCGCTCTTTGCCGATCTTCATCGCCATCTCCTGGCTTAGCGTCGGATAAGCCTGCGTACTAACCAGATCATAAAGAGGGGCAAGCCGGGCAGTGCCGTCCTGATAGAGGAACGAAAAGTTTTTCCCGTGGGCGTCGTTGTTCCCGATCAGGTAGTTGAAGATCACCGCATTGAAAAGGCGAAGCACATCCACGCCCGGAACGGAAGAAACCGTCCGTACCAGCTCAAAGCATTGCTTCAAATTCGGGCCGCCCTCCTGCTGGTATTTGAGTTCCGGAGGGATTCCCAGTGCCTGACAGAAATCCTCCTGATGAATCCGTTGGGGAAAACCTTCCGGTACCGCGTGGCGGTCGTAGCGCTTTACGAGTAGAAACTTGCGTCCGTCCGCATCGTCGATCCGAGTATCGGCCACGTCCAGCCCAGCCAGTGCTGCCAACCGCATGCAGAAGCATTCATTTTCCACGAGATGCTCGAAGCGGGAGCTTTCGGGCTTGAGGATATGCGTGCTGGGGGCTCCATCCACGGGTAACCGGTAGTCCCCATCGGGACCAAGTGCCAAGGCCAACTTCCCCTGCGCTCCGGCCAGCGACAGCCGCACGCCCGCCTCTCCGGCAAGCAAGGGCCGCCGGGGCAACCCGGCAATCAATCCCGCCAGTTCGGATTCCGTCAGTTCACGATAAGAGCCGACTAGCGAACTCAAAACGGTGCCGGGCGGCACCAACATCACAGCCCCGGCACATTCTCCACCGATCCGCTCAAGAATGGCGAAGTCATTGCGACTACTGACTCCCAGAACCTTTGCGATCACCTCCCGGCTCTGCTCCTCTGGCAGAAGCCCTGCAAAGAAGGGGCGGCATTCGTTTCGCTTGAAAGGCTCTTGTTGCAAGGACAGCGAGTGCGATAACGGGACGGCATCGCGCAAAGCCAACCACTCCTCCGAATAGCGGAACCAAAGAGAGCCGAAGTCATCCTGTTCCAGCTGTCCGACCCGTTGCTGATGGAGCAGGACATCAAGGAAGCGGGCCATGCGTTATCGCGCCTCCCTGAGTTGAAGCCGAATCTCAAACCCCAGGCTTTCCGCCACCTGGATCACCTTTCCAAGATGACAGGACGCCTTTCCATTCTCCAGGTCGCTGATAAACCGCACGCCGGTTCCCGAAGCCAGAGCGAGATCCGCCTGCTTGAGCTTGAGATCTTTACGCCTTTTGCGAAGGGCCTGACCGATGGTTTGAGTGGTCATAGATTTTTCCCGATAGGGAATATTTGCGAGGGATGACTTGAAAAGGCAAGAAAATATTCCCGATCGGGTTGATTGTGCGATCGTATCATCACACTGCATGATATATTCCCGTTCGGGAAAATATTCCGGTTGCTTATCACCGGCGGGCGGCGTATCGGAACCACCCAGAGCGGCTTGACATTCGCCTCTGTTTCCGGAATCCTTTAACAGGTTAACAAAAATTAATCACAGGTTAAAAATGAAACTCAAGCCCGTGCAATCCCTCCAGCGTGGACTCGCGCTTTTGGAGCATCTTTCCGAGAGGGCCGATGGGGCCTCCCTCAAGGACCTCGCATCGCATCTCGGAACGTCGTCGGCTGCGACTTACCACCTCATTCTCACACTGGTGGAGAGAGGCTACGCGCGTCGTCTGGAGAAGCCCATCCGCTATACCCTGGGTGAACGCTGGCTGACCATCGCCGCCGGTCAGGCCGCCAGAGAGTTTACTTCGGCCATTCATGACGAAATGCTCAACATCGCCAGACGTTTGCCCGGAGTGGGCGTGCATTTCTCGGAGCCTATCGCGGAGAGCATTGTGGTTGTCGCCCATATCGCTTCCTCGCTCCCGGATTACATCCAGCGGGAAAGCCGCCACGTCCTTCCTCCCTATGTTTCGGGCGGAAGCCTCGCCCACCTTGCTTTCTGGCCCGATGATGTCAGCGAAACCTATCAGAACCGGTATCCATTCAATCATTACGGGCTCCCCTTCTGGCGCACCCGGAAAGCTTACGAAAAGGCCCTTGCCACCATGCGAAGTGAACGCTTCTTCCTGATGCCGGAGGATTCCCCCCTCAAGTTGAAGCTTGCGATGCCGGTTTGTCGCGCCGGGGGCGCCATCGGCGGCGCGCTGACGTTGCAATGGAATCAGGATAATCTCAAGAAAGTCCCCGGTGCGCGTCTCGAACTCATCAATACCGCACTTCAAGCGAGCGCCGCCCTGCAAAAGCGACTGGGGTCCATCAATCACCCTGATCACAACCCTCCCAATTCCTTATGAGCACTTCATTGCCAGTGATTCTGGAGCCTTCCCGTTCCATCCCTGTTGACTCCAGCTTTGATGTCGTCGTCGTTGGCGGCGGCATCGCCGGAGTCGCCGCCGCCATTGCCGCCAGCCGCCAGGGGGTCAACGTCGCCCTCATCGAAAAGCAGTTCGGGCTGGGGGGGCTCGCCACCCTCGGCCATGTCGTCAAGTATCTCCCCCTTTGCGATGGCTATGGAAAGCAGGTGATGGGCGGCCTGGCTGAGGAGTTGCTTTACGCCTCCGTCGTTGAACTGACGACGCCCGTTATCGCCGCGGGCTTTACCCCGGTTCCATCCTGTTGGAAGGATGAAACCGCGACCGGGGAGCGTGAACTCAAACGGCTTGCCTCAAGCTTCAACCCCTATGCCTTCCAGATGGAAATGGAACACCTGATCGGGGAAGCCGGGGTCACGCTCATGTACGACACGCGGCTCTGCCAGATCGTAAAGGACGGGGCGGAGATCACCCATCTCATTGTGGAAAACAAGAGCGGCCGCCTTGCCTTGAGGGGGAAAACCTTTGTCGATGCGAGTGGCGATGCGGACCTTGCCCATCTCGCGGCCTGTCCCGTCGAGATCTATACCCATAACGTACTCGCAAGCTGGTACTATGAAATCAGGAACGAAAAAGTGAAGCTCCTCGTATTGAGTAACCGCTATGACAAGGAGCACCGGGGCGGAAACGAGGCGGTCGGCCCATTTTTTTCCGGAACCGATCACCGTGATGTGACCCGCCAGATCGTTGAATCGAGAAAAATGCTCCGACAGAGGCTGGCGGAGAAGCAGGCGAAATCTCCTGACGTCTGCATCTATCCCTTTGCGCTGCCTTCCATCCCGGATTTCCGCGTCACCCGGCGTCTTCATAACCGTTTTTCCCTTGGTGAATGCCATCGGCATGCGTGGTTTGAGGATACCATCGGCATCACAGGCGACTGGCGTCGCCGCGGGCCGATCTACCCCGTTCCCTTTCGGGCCATCCATAGTGACTCGTGCCCCAATCTTTTCGTGGCAGGGCGCTGCATGTCGGCGGACCAGACGGTCATCGATGTCACAAGGGCGATCGGCACCTGTGCGGTTACCGGGGAGGCATCAGGCATCGCGGCGGCCATGAGCGTTAAGGACAACCTTTCGGGAAGCGCGGTGCTGCCGGTGGATAAGCTTCAATCGCTCCTTCGCAAAGCGGGCGCCTTGATTGATGAGCGGCTCGTCAAGCCGCATCCCAAGGCGGTCGAGCCGCGTGCCGCGTCCGGCGGGCATTGACCCGTAGGCGCCAGGGCGTTCGGCCCGGATGGCTTCCCGTCCCGCGTCAGGGCGCTTTCCGATACCGCGCCGATGCTTTCACGGAGAAATCGAGCCACCGGGTTCCGGCGCTGCCTTTCGCGTCCACCCCGATCCCTGCGCGCGTTCCGGTGGCCGGGCGGGTCAGGCGCAGGGCGACGACCGGCACTCCGTCGAAACAGGCGATCGCGGAGTGCCCAAAGAGCGCGAGGCTGAGGCGATGGGTGCTTCCCGGGGGGAGGCGTCCCCCGATGTTGACGGCATTCATGATCGGGGAAAAACCATCCCGGAACTCCCATACCTCGATCTCGTTGCTCCCCTCCTGATAAAGAAACCGCGCGGAAACTCCGTGGAGAATGTTTCCGTCCTCTTTCATTTCCGCCCCGGCCAGTACGGAGGCAAACCAGTCGTCGCCGGGAGGCGGCACCGGCGGGAGAGTGATCGTTGAGCTGACTTCCACGTCGCTCCGCCCGACGTCCATCATCGCGTAAGCGGGTGCCCGGGTGGCTTGGGCGGCTCCGTTGCGGATCGTCCAGCCGCCGGAATGCGTTTCCCATTTCCCTCCCGCTTCGGGGATGCGGGAGGCCAGCGCTTCGCCTTCCTTGCCCTCGAACGAATCCCGGGCGATCCCAGGCCCCTGCCCGTTTGGAAAATCAAGGCGCTTGAACACGGAAGTCGGCAGGGCCTGGATCAAATGAAAGAAGGCGAAGTGGTCAAACGTTCCCCCGGCGGCGGACGCGATCACGCCGCCCCGGGTGGCGCTCCGCAACGCCGGATCGTCAACCGCCGCGAACACCCGCTCGTCATCCACAAAGACGTCGATCAGGGAACCTTCCGTCCGGATTGAAATGGAGCGCCTTCCCGGGGAGGCCATCTGCGCCGCCGTTTGGCGAACAACACTCTCGACCCCATCGACCCGCTTCACCAGCCGGAGGGAGGTGGCGTCTTGCAGGAAATACCAGTAATTCTCCGCGTCCTTCGCGCGGAAAACCACTCCCACCCCTTCGGAAGCGGCGGTGACTTCGCAATCCCAGAAACCGTCGGCGCTGCCCGTCTCCGTCAGGCAGACCCCCGGTTCCCGACTGCGCAGGGAGCGCGAGGCGATCTCCCACCGCCCGCTCACTTCCCGCCAGGGGCCGGGCCCCTTCTCCGGCGTCCCCGGTGCCGCGCCCTCCGCGCGATCGAAGGAATCGTAGACTGCGGCGATGCCGTAATCGCCGGCCCAGGCTCCCCCGAGATCATCCACCCGCAGTTGATCCAGCGAACCCTGGGAGCCGTCGCGCGTTTTGGCTCCGACAAAGAGAGGCGATTCCGTGCCCGTGTGCCGGATGAAGCAGAGCCGGGCCTCCGGCTCGGCGCTCACCCGGCCCCCGGCCAGCAGATGAAACGCGCCCCGGCTCCGCAGGATCGTGATTTCAAAAGTGTCGGCGTTGTCGGTGATCTCCCGGACCGGCTTTCCTCCGCCCGTCGGGATGGATTCGTTGTTCCCCGGGCCCGCCTGATCGTTGTGCCAGCCGTACCCGGTCAACTCCGGATCGGGCGGGTCGGAGACCGGTGTGAAATGGATTGTCGGCCCCCCCTTCCGCATCACCTGGCCGCGGAAGATCCCGATCAGGGCCCGGCCCGGCCGCCGCTCGAACGGCTCCCGGGAATAGATCGACCACGACGGCGATGGCGACGGCTTGAAAAGACGGCTCTCCCGGATCTCCGGGCTGCCGGTCACTTTCCAGAGCGTGGAATCCACCTCGCGCCCGTCGAAGTCATCCAGAAGCCGATTGACCGGTTCCTCCGCCCGCAAGTCCCACCCGGGCATCCCGAGCCATAGCAGGCAACCGAGGGCGATCCGCAGGCCGCCGGGAAAGGCGTGTCGTGGTGCCATTCCCCACATTTCAGAGCGCCTCCAGTAAAACGCCTCCACCCGCATCGAGGGAAATCGTGCCGGTTTCCGTCTTTCCGGTGAGGAGGTTGCGGAACCGGCGACCTTCCGGAGCGGTCAGGCGGGCGGCGGCGGTGACGTCGAGGTTGCAGCAGACATAATAGCGTTTTTGCGTCCGGGGATCTTCCAGTTCCGTGATCCGGAAGCGATCGGCGTTCCAGGCGGTGGAGGGAACCGGCCGCAGGCGCAACAGGAGATCCGCATGGGGAGAGATCGCCCGGGTCAGCCGGGTGACCTCCTCGAAGAGAGGCGTCGGCTGCTTTTCAGCGTCGATCAGGCCGATCCACCCCTGCTGCGTATGATAGGTGAAATAGATCAGCCCGGTCGCGTTTTCGGCCAGCGACAACCATGTTTGCAGCCGCACCTCCTCAATGGAGGGAGCCCGCAGGCTGGTCAGGAAGCCGTGCGTCTGGAGGATGATCCAGAGCGGCGTTTCGGGCGATTTGTTTCGGGTGACCTCCCGGATATAGGAAACGAAGTCCCAGTCCTTGTATCCGAAGCCGGTGAGCGTAAAGTCCCCCGGCGCGTTCCGGAACCCGCACGGGTAGACGTCGATCAGCATGACGCGCGGTTGCGCCGCCTGGTAGATCGGATCGACCCGGTCGAGCCCGATCAGGCACGGCATGTTTGGCCGCTCCGGGTCCAGCGTGCCGAGAATCCGGGAAAGAGTGGCCAGCTTGTCTTTGAGGTGAAGATTGGGCTCGTCCACGGTGTAGTATCCGGCCAGGGAGGGATGGGTGGTCAGCCTCTCGACCATCGGCGCGAGGATCGCCTCCGCAGTCCGCTCGTCCGCCGGGATGGAAGGCTGGAACCAGTCATGATGAAGGTCGGTGAGCGCGAAGATGACCTTGATCCCGTATTCGTCCGAGACGTTGAGCAGCGGTTCGTCGCGCTCCATGATCTGGTTGGTGAACATGATCGTGTTGATCCCCCGTTCCTTGAGATCCTCGCACATGGCGCGCATGCCCTCTTCTCCGCCCACCATGTTGCCATCGACAAAAACGCCGAAAGGAAAGTACCTCTCCGGCCACGCGGCCGAAGGCTTCCATGCCTTGCGGGTGTCGATTTCGAATGATTCCGAATACGTTTCGGAACCGTCGGCTGTTTTGACCACCAGTTCGTATGGCCCGTCTGGCGCTTTCTTTCCGTTGTCCAGAAAGCCGTCCCAGCCGATTTTCCAGACTCCGGCTCCGGCCTTGTCGGCAACGGCGGTCGCGGCCAGCTTTCGCCCTTCCTTGAGAATCTCCACCTCCGGAGTGTCCGCCCCGGTATGGAAGGTGGCGGCGAGCGTGTCGTTGATACTGTCGTCGTTTGGCGAAATGACGGAGGAGGCGAGCCGCAGCGGCTTGCGGATTTCCATCGAGACGGACCATCCCCCCGTGTCGTTGCGCGATTTCAACAGGATGAGATTGCGGCCCTTGACGAGCTTGATCGGCACCTCGTGCTGCCCGATGCCCCGGGCGGTGAGGTATTTTCCGTTCACGAAGATTTCCACATAATCATCGGGCTGGAGAAAAGCGATGGCGGACGTATTCCCGGGGCAGTCCAGAGCCGTGCAAAGATAGGCCTGGGCGTAATCAATCGGCCCCCGGCCCGGCCAGAGGCTGATTTCAGCCGTCGATGAGACGATCTCCTGCCAGCGCACCTTGCCTTCGGCAAGCGGGGAATCGAATTCCCCGCTCAGGTCGGGGTTTGCGGGATCGAAGGAGGGGCCGAGCCACGCGGCGGCCTTCTCCTCGTCCGTCTGCGCCGGAAAGGGGCCGACCGCCAGAAACTCTTTCACGTAGCCGTACTCAAAAGGCTTGGCGGGAATCTCCCCGGCGCGGGCCGAAGAGATCATCGAAAAGAGCAAGGTTCCCAAAAGGAGTGTTTTCATAAAGGTCAGTTGATTTCCTCCAGCCGCACGTCGTCGAACCACGCCTGCCCGCCGGTGAAAAGATACTGGAGATCGAGCCGGCCCGAAGCCGCGCCGGAGGTGTTGAAGGTGACTTCGTACTTCGTCCAGGGCGTCGTCCCGGCGACCCAGGCGGTCTCGACCATGACGCCGGTGTGCCGCATCCGCACGCCCGAGCCGACCACCCCCTGCGTCTTGATCCAGACGCTCATCTTGTAGGTCTTGTTCGCGAGCAGATTGAGATTCTGATAGGAGTAATTGTTGACGTTGCCGGACACGGTCATCGACGCGGTTTCAAAATGCTTTTCCGCCGTGGTGCGGGGAGCCTCCGTCCTTTTGACCCAGCCATCGGCATAGCCGTCGGTATCCGCGTCGGTCTCCATCCCGGGATTGGCGACCAGATTCGAGGGAAGCATCCGGAGGAATTTGCCGTCCCCCTCGTCAAGCGGGATCGCCGACCCCAGCGGGTACACGGTGGAGGTCTCGACATCCTCAAGGCTGCTGTAAGTGCCCGGCCGGGAGGCGGAGACGGTCAGCGTGCGGGGATTCGCGCAATCGCCGTTCTGGACGACCACGTAGACCGTCCGGTCGTTCGGGTCCATGAGCGTGCTGACATAGGGATTGGGGCCCGTGCCGGTGACCGAGAAGCGGTCCTCGATTTTCTGGAGCTTGGGAACGATGCCGCGGATGGCGGAGAGGCGCTCGGCCTGGTCGGTGATTTCGTCCCAGAGATCCGGGTTGTCCTGGAGGCCCAGCCACCATTGCTGGGTGTGGTAGATGAACCAGAAGATGCCCTTGGAGCCTTCGCCCAGGGCGAGCCAATGCTGGGCGCGCACTTCCACCGGGTCCGGGCGCAGCAGATCGGACGGTTGCGTGGGGGTCTCCCTGCCGTGGGCCTGAAGGATCGTCCACATCTGGCCACCGGCGGGAAGGCTTCTGCTCTGGAGCCGGATGTCGTTCACGAAATCGCGCACCCAGCTCCCGAGCGTGGTTCCGTTGCGCACGGGGTAGGGATCGAGAACGAGGAAGCTCGGCAGGGTGTAGTCAAACATGGCGGGGCTGTCGGCCCCGTTGGCAATGACGGAGAACGCGCCACGGGTGGGGTCGAGTTCCTCAAACACCTGCAACATCAGGGAGGTCTTGAGCATATCCTGCGGGATCGCCGGTTCATCGATGACATAGTAATGACGGAAGGCGGGCTTGCCGCTCCAGGCATCCACGATCGGCCCGGCGATGGAAAGGGCGGTCGGGAGGTCGAGCGTGACCGAGGGATGGTTGAACCAGCTTGCGCTCAGGTCCTGCGTGGGGCTCATGGCCACCTTGACACCCAGGGTGTCGGCCGTGTCCAGAAGCCCGGTGGTCCGCGCGACGCCGCCATTGGTGATCATCACCCAGTCCATATTGGCGCTGCGTGTCTTCATATCCGTCGCCATGGTGGCGAAGGCGGTGCCGCTCCAGATCAGGTTTCCATCCTCAAAGAGACCGTAGGGCAGGGTGGGTTCGACCGAGGCGTTCGTCCGGGGAACCAGTTCGATGACCACCGTCGCATTGGAGAAGCCGGTCGTGGCCGCCGTCACGGTGGCATCGCCCGTCGTCATCGCGTTTCCCGCGACATAGTGAATATAGGCCACGCCGTCCCGCACCGGCGCGGGATTCTGGCCCACCAGTTGCCCCGGACCGGAAAGGCTGAAGGTGATGCTGTGGGTGTCGTTGAGGCACGGGTTGCCCGCCTTGTCGGTGATGCGCGCCTCCAGGACCACGATGCTCTTGCCGTCGCGGTAAGCCTGCCACGGATGGCTCAGAAGCAGGAGTTCGGAGGGAGCGCCGTACACGCCCGCCTCGTTGATCGAAACATCGTCGATCCAGGCCGTGTCTCCGCTGTTGAGATTCCAGTAGACGTCGAAGCGTCCGGTCAGGTAATCGCCCGGCACCGTGAAGTAAGTCTCCGAGAGGCACCAGTCCCCGGTGTAGCTCAGGTACGTCCAGGAGTTGATGGTCTGGCCGTAGGTCGGATTGGGTGCGGGGGTGGGGGTGATCTGGCAATGGCGGATGTTGACCCCGACGTTCTTCGCGCCCGCCACGCCCTGTCCCTTGGCCCAGAAGCGCATCACGTACGTCGTGTCGGGCAGCAGGGTGGGCGACGCCGGGCTGGGCGAAAAATAGACGCCCCCCAGCGGACCGCTCCGTTTGATGGAATAGGAACCGCTGCGCTTCACCGTTGAATCGCGCAGACTCGTGGCGACGCCGCCCCAACCGGTGACGGAGGCGCCGCTGGAATCCTCGAAGGAGCCGTTGGCGACCAGGTTGACATCGCCCGTCTGCCCGAAAGCAGCCAGCGACAAACCGCAGAGAACCATCAGGGGGATCAGTGATGTTTTCATAGAGGGGGGGAAATGGGCCGGGCGAGCGCTCCTCCGGGTCACTCAAGCGTGAGAGGGGATTGGCTCAACGGCTGACCCTTGAGGTCGAGCACGCTTTCCACCGGCGCGGAATTGTCTTTCACCACGATGTCGGAGACGCGGTCGAGAGCCTTGGCGTCGAGCCGGATGGCCGGCGGTTGCGGGCTGTTGAAGCGGTTGCCTGTCACCAACACATTGCGGAAGCTTGAATAGACGTCATCGGTGTGGGGGTCCTTGAACGAATCCCAGCGAAGCAGGCACTTCACGTCGCCGAGGGTGTTGTTCCCGATGATCGTTTTCATGTCCAGTTGCCCGAGGCGGCTGTGCTGCGCTATATCGTTGATGAACTCCACGAAGGTATCCGCCTTTTCCACTTCGTTCCCGATGATCCTCACCCCCGCGGCGTCGTAAACCGTATGGGCCTGGATGTTGGAACGCCCGCGCCCGGTGACGGTGATCGCCGTTCTCCAGTTGCCGGGAAACTTCGAATCCTTGATCAGGACGTTCGCGGCCGTCATCGCGATCCCGCAATGGCCCGGCCCCTGGAACTCGCAGTCCGCAAACACGACATACTGGCAGGTGCGAAGGGTCGAGGAGTCGTTGACCATGTCGTTGTTGGTCAAGAGCAGAACCTTGTTGTGCTGCACTCCCGCGCCGAAGTGGCAGTTCAGGAAGCCGGCGTTGTGGACTCCGTCGAGATAAGCGCCGTTGGCCCCGTCAAGGAACCGGCAGTTGCGAAACCAGACGTTGTCCGACATGGAGGTGGCGTTTACCGCGCCGGGGTGGCCCTTTTCCGGCACGCGGAGATTCTTCCAGACGCAGTCGTCGAAGAGCAAATCACCGCAATTGCGGAACATCATGAACGACTCCGCCTCACCCAGCCCGTCAAACGTCAGCCCCTTGAAATAGAAGTTGCGCGAGGAATGCTGAAAATCCTTCCCCTCCACGTAGCCCATGCTGGAGACGCCGAAAAGCGGCTGCGCCGATTCGATCACCGCTCCATCGGAGATGAAGTGAAGATTGCTCCGCTTCTGGATGAGGATCGCGCCCGTGTAGTAATAGTAATTCGTCGCCTTCTTCTCGGGCTCGGTCACCACATAGGGACTCCCCTCCTTCGGGAAATAGAGCGTGCCGCCCTCCGGAGGAAGCAGGTCGAGGGCTTCCTGAATCCCGGCGGTGGTCGAGTCGGGATGCTGTTTGCGGACGTCGGCCACGTTGATGCGCGGCTCCGGGGAAACGATCGGGCCCTTGAAGGCGTTCGGCGATTGGGGGTTGTAGAGATGCTGCGACCACCAGGTCTCGACATCCTCGTCCCAGCCGACCCCGTTGCTCGGCACGCCATCGCCGACCCGTGGCTCGACGACGAACCGCGCTTCGCTGATTTCGCTCTCCTGATGCGCGTACGAGAGAGCCTTTGCCTTGAGCGTGCAAGGGCCGGTGAGGATGAACGGAGCCCGGTAACGCGTCGAATAGCGGTTGGGTTCGGTGCCGTCAGTCGTGTAATAAACGGCCGCGCCGGGCGTGGTGTTTCCCAGCGTCACGTGGAGATCGCCCTTGAACGTGCCTCCCCCCGGGGTGATCGTCGGTTTTTCCGCCCGGGCCACCTTGCCCGAAAGCGGAACCAGTTCCACGTCGTCCACATACGCAACGCCTCCCTCCGGGATGTCGAAGTTGATCCGGATCTGTGCCGCACCCTCCGCCTTGACGGGGGTGAGCGTCGTTGTGTACCGGGCCCAGTCGTTCGTTCCTTCGATCTTCTCCGTCTCTCCCAGTTTTCCGCCGCCGGGCGAAATCTCGTAGGCCGCCACGCTCACGTTG
>Ga0206103_100087_pt1 | contig 80062 bp, 76 predicted proteins | sample 1B5Ametagenome_FD_148638 | JGI IMG/M metagenome (GOLD analysis project Ga0206103, IMG submission 148638) | Enriched microbial communities from leaf-cutter ant dump, University of Wisconsin, Madison, United States - 1B5A | ecosystem: Environmental > Terrestrial > Nest > Insects nest > Nest dump... | reverse complement strand
GCATCGATCTCACCTCACAAGACAGCATCAAAACCGGCTTATCCAACATTATTCACTGTGATCTCCCCAAATTCCCATCGGCTGTTCGCTTCGATGGTAGCGGAGACTATAGCGAAGCCATAGCTGTCCACTACGCCGGTAAGGATTGGAACGGCTATGAATTCGTCAGTATGAGCTTTACCAGGACTATCGAACCCGTAACTAACGGAAGAATACCCGAACATCTTACAGAAAATCCTCGGATGATCGTTAAGGTTCCTCATGGGGAATACACTAGTGTTATCGGAAACGTTCATTTCAAGCAGGAGAAATTCTTTTGAGCAACCTTCAGGATTATGAACTTGCCGCTCTTGCGCTCGATGCCTATCAGCGTGGATATCACGCCGGGATGCCAGATCTGGCCTCCAGACTAAACGATGGTCTTGGGTCAACCTATCTGACGCCAGTAGCTGGTGGCGTCGTTATTGCGTCATCGTCAGAAACATTGGCTCCTGGAGTAGATCAAGCCGCCGATTTTTACGCGATTGCGTATCAGATAGGCAATGAGGTGATCATTGCCTATCGCGGTTCGGATAATCTGAACTGGCAGATTATTGATGATTTGGCGGTTCCCATGGGTGGTGCTGACGCCTCGAGCGTTGTCGACATCGCGCAGGGTATTGTAGAAGATCAGACGCGTCTGGCCTTTGAGTTCTACCATGCTGTAAAAGCTGCAAATCCTGGCAAGTCCATAACTCTGACCGGGCATTCTCTTGGTGGAGCCCTAGCCGGCATTGTCGCAGGAGCAACAGGCACAGAGGCCGTGCTTTTCTCCAATACCGCATTTGAACCTTTGACTGAAGATATATTGGAAGCATTAAGCGACCCCCTTCACGTTCAGCATCAGGATATGGTGGACATGGTTTGGGACGGGCAAATCCTCAGCCCACCGACATCATGGAATATCAGAACCGTATCAATAGAGAATGATGTTGCCGGCCTGGCTTATAGAAATAGCCAGGTAACAGCAGAAACCATCCTCAATATTGGCTACGAGATGTCGCCTGTCGACGCTCATATGCAGGCCATTCTTGTTCTTTCTCTTCATGCGGAAGCAACGGGTCTAGACGCCTCATGGAAGCTTGCATCGCAATATGTGGTTCCATTTCTCTCGGATACTGCGATTGCCATTGAATTGGGCATCGTCGGCGTAAACAACAATCCAGCCAGTGGCGTCATGAAGGACATGATCGCCTCGACGGTTTTGCCCGGCTACAGCAACCCTTTCGGAGATACCGCTGCAGATATTCTTCTGCACGATATGGCGAACCTTGGTAAGGCTATATCTCACTTCAGTTCTCCCACCTTCAGCCAGGGGATGTTCGACGCTCTTGGCAGCCTGTTTGTCCTGCATGCTGGAGCGGTCGCTGTTGAAGGTCTCTTTGGATGGGACTTCATGCTTATGCCGTATGATGGTCTGTCGTCTTATTTTGGCAATACTTTCCAACTCCAGGTATCCCCATATTCCCTTCCCTGGGAACTCAGCGCATATGACTTTAATCTGAATGCCATCATAAACGCCACAATACAGCATTGGGGCAGCGGTTCCATGCGCGGAACTTCCAGTATTCCGTTCAGTGGCGATGTCTGGAGTCAGATCTTGTCCATCGCTTCCGAAGCCACATCTCTAAGCATAACCGCAGATGCTTCCTTCAAGGGCGATGGGGTTCTGATCGGAGATGGTGACAACACCTCCTTAACCGGGGGTAATGGCAACGACATCATCATTGGGGCGATGAATTCCTCCAGCATTTCTGGTGGCGATGGCTCTAACGTCCTCATCGGCGGCTCCGGAAACGACCAATTTATTCTCGGTCATGGCGATAACATCGTTGATGGCGGTGACGGAACTGACAGTGTCTTCCTTTATGGGAACGCGGCAACGACGATTCAGCATCAGGCGACAATCAGCCACTCCGGCATGATCGACATGCATTCTGGCAGTTCTGCGACAATTCTTGCAGCAGTTGAGAAACTTCGCTTTGGCGCTTCCAATGACGTGGTTGAACTTCAAGGGGGCTCTGGAGGCATCTACTCCGAGCAAACATTGGATATCCACCTTGAAGCCGGAAATGACATCCTGATTGGCGTCGAGCTCACATCTCCTCTCATTGTTCAAGGCGGCGAAGGCTCTGATGTTCTTGTCGGAGGATCTGGTGATGATATTCTTTATGCCGGCATTTCTGGTGGTTCGACCAGCGGAAATGCCACGTCACCATCCGCCCTCAATCTTGTAACCGATCCCAGTTTTGAAGACTGCCCTCATCAATGGAACCCATACGGCAACTATTACGAGGTTTATGGTTTTCTTTTCGACAGTACAACCTGGGACTGGGTTCAGTATATATACCCAGAGGCGCAACGCGGATTTGTACAAGTCTATCAAGACCAATATGATGATTGGCGAAATGGATTGCCAACCCAACAATATGCAGCAATATCGGAAGGAGCGCTGAGCCAGACTATCACAACGGATATGGGCACCGTATATGACCTCTCCTGGATGATGCAGTCGAATTGGGAGTATGGCTTGGAAGTTCGCTGGAACGGCGTCCTGGTGTTTGACGAGCTAACTCCCCAACAAAAATTGTGGGAATGGGAAAGTAAATCCATTCAGGTCATCGGCACCGGCAATGACATCCTGTCGTTCAGGGTGCCCAGTTACGAAGATGTGACTTACTGGGTGTTACTGGACGAGATTTCGCTGACCGCGACCGTCTCAGCCACCAACCGCCTGTGCGGTTTTCTTGGGGATGACATTCTGGTTGGTAATTCCACAACGGTGGATCAATTCCTTTACCGTGCCGGCATGGGGAATGACACGATCCGCAATTTCGGCAGCAACGACACTATTTTGCTTGATCAATCCCTGGGGATCACCTGGTCGAATCTGAAGAACCTTGGTGTCCAGGACGGAGCTGATTGCTACTTCGAATTCGACCTCGAGAACTCATTGCGCATCGAAGACACAAACCTCGCCAGCCTCGATGCCAGCCAATTTATATCCTGCGACCTGACTGACACTGCAACCCTCAACGCTCTGGTACAAGACTGGGGCGACTGGCTGCTATAAACTACCCACACATCGATGACGCGGCGATATAATAAACCGCCGCGTCACAACATAGGGCGACTCAAGCTGCCGGAGCCACCTTGAAGCCAGACGCCATATACGTTTGTGGGGCTCGCGGCGTATCATTCGCAAACTGAATGCCATTACCTCGGATCCAGGAAATTCCGGCATGTGCTGCTGCTTGAGCTTGCGCCAGAGAATTCAGGGAAGACATGTAGATGTCGGTACCAGTAACCTGACCTATACGAGCCCACTGATTTGCTTCGCGGCGCATTGTTTCGGCATTCCGGGTGGGTGTCATCGTGCAGGAAATTCCGTGCAACATTGAGAACGCACTACGCAATCTGACAACCTCCTGGAGAGAGCTCGTCATGATCATGCGAACTTCAGAACGACGTAGCGCTGCAACCGTGCTTGAGGCTAACAATGCTTCGATATTATCTGCATTCACTTCATCCACCTCAACGATGGTCTTGATGGCTGCATACTTGATTTGCCCGCTTAATCCCTCGAAATAAATACGAGCCGCGGTTTCGTCCAGCAACGTTGAAGCCATGACAGGCACCACATATTCAGTCCTGCCTCGACCAGAAGGGATATTTTCCGAAGCCCACAACGCACGCAACATGTGTTCACGATCCAGGAGCGCCTGAATAATGCGTCGAGTGGATTCCGATTTCGCTCGCTTGAGCCGGCGGAACGTTTCAGCAGGAAAATCGATGCTAATCCCATTAGGCCCCGTCGCCCCCAATGTCGCTGACCAGAACGGCTGAAATAGCGCCCTTGTCCGGGACATGGTATCGGCATCCTGCAGCCGTGCTCGCTGTTCTGGAGTTGGCGCTTGTTGTCGAAGATCCTCATAAACCTTATCAGGAGATGGGTTGCCCACGAGCTCCACCTGCTCGGCATAACGATCAACAAGCACTTCGATCGATGGATATTTTTTGTAAACAGAAGATTTGATTTCTGACACGAGCCGGAGCAAAGCCCGCTCAACTGATGTAATTTCCTTTGAATTGAAGGAAATAAGGTATTCGCCTTCATTGATAACGAACAGCTTGTCTTTCCCCGCAAGATTGCGTTGGAGCGTATCATGTCCGATACGGATCACATCACGAGCAACCACCCCATCTGCAAGATCAATATCCGCATCTGGAGCTTCCACGTCCACAAACCGTATGAAGCCTTGAACGGATAGTCCGTTCGCAATGGTTTCCATCTCGTTTTGATGATCTATCGGCATTTGTTTCATACAGGGCGTATTCCTTTGCCCCGAGCATTGCAGCAAGACCTTAACCAAAGGTTGACACAAGCATATGGCCTTGTCGATTTCATAAGTTAGGTCAACAATCCATATCATTCACAACTGTTGTGGCTGAACTGCAATCACTGAAAACAGCCAACAATTCACGATCTGCACAAAAGCATGAGAAATCAGATGACCAACAAGCCGATTGCCACACTTCACCTGGACGGTATGACCTATGGCATTTTTGAAGCCAGGAAGGGGTATACGGTCAAGTATTCGTTCGCTTCAGAAGCTAAAATTCCCGACCTCACCGAAACCGATTTCATGGGTCTCGACGCCTATCCTGATCTGAAAAGTGCCAAGGAGCAACTGGCTGTACTGGAAAAAGACAGTTTGCAGAGGAAGGCTTTCGGCCGCCAGGAAATGGCCAGCTCCCGGAAAACCCCTTGGGGTATTTCTCAGGGGATGACCGTTTACGACATCGGTATCGAAAAACACTCAACCGCCAGCCACGGCGGCTTCAAACTTGATCGCGCCATGAATCGCCTGGTTGACGCAAGTTGGCGCAATGATGGCGGCTGGTACGAGGAAGACAATGAATGGGCGAAAGTAGCCTATACATTCCCGCATCTATTCACCGAGCTTGAACAAAAAAGAGCCGATCAGATGCTACGGGATTATTATCCGGATGAGTATGAGGAGCTCTCAGGAGTTACGCTTTCCCCTGGAGAGTCGTTTCTCAAGGATGAAAGAGAGTTCCAGCGTCAGCATGAAAATGATTTTGTAGTCATAAGTGCCATCAGCATGGATAACGGAACGGTATTATGCACGGCAACCCGTGGTGGCGTACGTCAGATGTATAACGGGCCAGAAATTGATGAAGTGAATTTCATCGTCCCGTTAGAAGAATATAAGAACCGCAGCCGCCATGGTTTCGTCATCGATCCAAGCCGGCACGAAGAATTTCATCAAGAAACGCCCACCCCTTAAATCAATATCAAAAAAAATGGCTCCCGACTGTAATCCGGAGCCATTTTTTTTGATTGCTATTATCTTGGATCAGGCCGCTTCGCGAACTCCGCCGGTCGGGTCGACGAGGCAATAGCCACGCCCCCAGATGGTGTCGATATAATCCGCGCCACCAGAGAGAGCACTGATCTTCTTGCGAACCTTGCACATGAAGACGTCGATGATCTTCTGCTCGGGTTCATCCATGCCGCCATAGAGCCGGTCAAGGAACATCTCCTTGGTCAGGGTGCTGCCCAGGCGAAGCCCCATGATCTCGAGAATCTGATATTCACGCCGGGTGAGCGGAACACGTTGTCCCGAAATGGAGACGGTTTGCGATGCGGTATCAATAACCATATCGCCGACCACGATCTTCGATTCCGCATGGCCGTGAGAACGTCGCACAATGGCATTGATCCTGGCGAGAAGCTCATCACAGTGGAGCGGCTTGGCCAGCACGTCATCAGCGCCGGCGGCAAGAGCCTTCACGGTAAGATCGACATCGGCCGCAATCGAAAGCATGAGAACCGGCACCGACTTCCGATCACTGCGCAGCGTGCGAACCACGTCGATAGGAGCCATACCATCGGTCTGGGAGTCGATGAGCAAAAGATCGTAATCGTAAAGAGAGGCGAGGTCGATCCCATCATCAGACGAAGCAGTGGAGGTAACGGTAAGATTGGCCGACTGCATCATGCGTTCGATGCCTGCACTGGTAATGGCGTCGCTACCGATAAAAAGAATGCGCATATGGATATCTCCTGTGTTCAACGAACGATAACGTCCGGTTCATGGATTATGGGTATTGTGTTTTTTGATAGATGTCAAGTGGCTGTTAATATTTGGCTCATGAGGGATTAACCAGGGTTGTATCGAAGAATTGCCTCACTCTTCGCTCTCCCGCATAAGAGAAGGGATCAAAACGGAACGCAGAGTCCCATGACGGAAACGACCACCCGAATTCCCACCGAGCCAGACGAGCAGACCTTGGTTGAGATGGCCAGGCGCGCCTATCCAGGTTTCAACTCTGTCGACGATCCTTCCATGATTGGAACGAGTGAAGTCGACAGACAGAGAATCATCGGTCTTATGCGCGACGTCTATGCCGTCGTTAGCGGGCATCAAGTCACAAACATTCTGCCTCCCAAACCTGAAAAGCCACAAATCCAGGAGGCATGGAATCGCGCCTCCTGGTTGCATGGGCTGTCTTCTAAATGCATCGATGTTTTCATGCGGCGCTTTGCTGGTATCAACCCCATTCATTGGCATAACGCCGCTGAAACGCCAGTAGGTGAAGGTTTCCCGGTAGCCTTAAGAAATGAAGCTATCGGACCGCTCCTGGCTGAGAGAATCGAAAACGATGAGCAAATGGGATTCTTCCCATATGTTGCTGGATTGGAATCAGACGGTTTCCGCTGGTATGTACAAGACAGTGGTCTTGAAAGGTGGGAGATTGCCCGGATACCAGGGAGTGCCCGCGGATGGGCTGAACTATTTCATCCCAACCGAGCAATTACAAAAGAAGTCGGGGAACGCGCGGCTCCATTTTTGCTTGCCATGAGAACTGCAGCCGCCGATCAGAAATCCGACGAGGAGATCATTCAAAGCATGGAAACGTTCTTCGATGTCCTGGAGCTAAAGATTTGACCCGTTAACGCTCCATTAACCCTTCGAGCGTATGAAGAGGACAAAGGAGCTACAACATGACCGAACACATCGTATCCACTATCCGTGTCGTTCGTGGGCCTGATGGTGTGCCCATTTGCTTGAATGACTTACCTCCAGATCACACCGCCCGATGGATCAAGAAAAAGAAGCGCCTTGTCGCCGCGGCTGTAAAAGGCGGATTGCTTTCCCGGGAAGAAGCCGCCAGGCGCTACCGGTTGAGCATGGAGGAACTCAGCACTTGGCTCGACACCATTTCCGGAAACACCTTGGCCGGATCTCATATCCCTGAACGCCGCTCCTATTAAAAAATCAAAACGGAGGCAGATTGATCTGCCTCCGTTTTTTTTTATAAGTCGCGTCGCACCATTCGGGGCGATTGCTTTAGAGCGCGAAAAGGATAAATTCAGCAGCCTGATAAAAGGCCAGTTCGCAAAGCCTTGGGGGAAGAGGTTTTCTCTTGTCGTTTTCCCCTTCCAAACAGATAATCCTTTTGGAATACGTGGAGAGGAAACATGCAGGCAGATGCCGGAAATTACCCCAGTCACCCAGACTATCCATATGCGCAGGCTCTGGGGTTCGATACTCCTGTTCGTCTTGAAGTCGAGAATGCAGACGAAAGTTACACGACGATATGGGAAGGCAGCTTAGGTGCGTATCTTGACTCTAACATTGAGGCCTCCGAAGGAGAATTTCTCTCCAAAGAAGAGGCCTATCAACTAAGGGAATCAATCACTGAGGGCACCACACACCATGAAGGTGGCGGAGCAGCCCCATGGTTTCGGCTATCAGCGATCGAGACGCCATTCGCAAAGCCGTGAATCTATTGCTGGTTTGAATCTGACAGCTCAAGCCAGCAATAGATTGGATTTCGTTCAGACACGCATCGGCATCAGAACATAAAGAACTTTGCCGTCACCACTTTCCTGGATGATGCTTGGGGAATTGGCATCATTGAGCATAAACACTGCGGTATCTGTTTTGATCTGAGCGATGATATCGAGAAGATACCTGGCATTGAAACCGATTGAGAATGTGTTTTCAGTGAAAGATGCCGGCATTTCTTCCCGTGCTTCGCCATGGTCGGGGTTACTGACCGACAATTCCAGGACACCTTCCGAATAAGCCAAGCGCACCGATTTGCCGCCGCGATCCGTGGCGATGGTGGATACACGATCCACAGCCGTAGCGAATTCCAGGCGATCCACATCCAACTGCTTCTCATTATACTTGGGAGTGACTCGCTCATAATCAGGGAAAGTACCCTGGATCAACTTGCTGAGCATCACCGCATCACCGATCTGAACCCGGATCTTGGTGTCACTGACTTCAATCTGGACATCGCCAGTAGCACCATCAAGAAGCCGGCGCAGCTCTGCCACGGTCTTCCGAGGGATGATGATCCCCGGCATTCCAATACTTCCTTCAGGTGCCTCGACATCCATACGAGCCAGACGATGACCATCTGTTGCGACCGCTCGCAATACCTGCCCTGCGCCGGCATCCAGGGTATGAAGATAAATGCCGTTCAGATAATAACGGGTCTCTTCCGTGCTTGCGGCAAATCCGGTGCGTTCGATCAACTCCAGGAACGTTGCGGTCGCAACAGTGAAAGAAGAAACGAAGGTTCCAGACTTGAGATCGGGGAAGGAATCAGCTGACAATGTCGGGAGATTAAAACGGGATCTCCCTGAAATGAGGGTAAGATTATCGTTGGCACCATCCTCAATACGAATTTCGGCACCATCAGAGAATTTCCGGATAATCTCGTAGAATTTATGAGCCGGAACCGTGATCACCCCTGGATCCTGGATGGAAGCTGGAACCCGTTCGGTAATCTCGATGTCGAGATCAGTTGCACGCATCTCGATCGCGTCATCGACCGTGCGAATAAGCACATTGCTCAAAATAGGGTAAGTGTTGCGCATCTCAACAACTTTCTGCACCCTGCCCAATGCTTTGAGCAAATGGTTACGTTCCATAACGATTTTCATCGAGAAGTATTCCTTACGTATTTCTGGGCACAGCTCATTCGCCATGCGTGTTGTACATCCACGTTAGGGGGAAGCATCGATTCTTCCAATACCCAAAAACTTGGGGGCGATCGAAAAATCGCCCCCAAGTAAGAACATTAGTCGATCTTCTTGGCTGAAGCGCGCTTAGGCTTGAGGGGCACGGCATCCGCCTGGACTTCGGCCGGATCCCCGCCTGGAACAACGTCAGACTCCGCAACAGGAGCAGCATCCACGGACACAGTGTTGTCCTTAAGCGGCTCAATCGCCGCAGTCAGGCCCTCCAGAGAGCCACCTTTCATTCCCACCTCACCGAGCAGAGCATCGATCAGAGGAGCATGGCTACGGTACTGCAGCGCCGCATTGGCAATGCTTTCGGCTCCGAAACCGCCGGCTGCAGCTGCGGCACCATCGGATTTACCACCCGACAGAGGCGATCCCTGCATCTGTACGATCTTGATACCATCGATCTTTTCGAGCGGCTTGACCGACTGCTCAATGATTTTTGGCATCTGATCGATCAGATGGAGGCGAACCTGCATGTCACGCTGCTCGGTGCTCAGAGTGTTCGCAGCCGCATTGAGTCGGCTCTGGCCTTCTGCCTCGACCTCGTAGGTGCGGGCAGCGGCTTCAGCACGGATCTTTTCAGCATCAGCCTCACCCATTGCCACAACCTTGATGGCTTCAGCACGATTCTGGGCGGCATCAAGCTCAGCCTTGGCTGCCACCGTAATGCTGATAGCCTGCTGTTGAGCCTGCTTCTCAGCTTCAATCAGCTCGATATTCTTCTCACGCTCAGCGATTTCCGTGGCTCGAGCTGTAGCAACCCGCTCCTCGGCCGAAACCTGCTGTGCCCGGGCTTCACTAGCCTTGGCGTTTGCCAGGGAAGTTTCTTCAGACTTCTTCGCTACAGCGATCGCGCCTTCCTGAATTGAAATTTCGATGGCCTGATCGGCAATAATTTCAGCCGCCCGGGTTTGACGCCGCGCTTCCTCACGCGCCTTGCCGATCTCGTAGCCCTGTTCAGCGCGGGCTTTCTCAATCTGCTTTTCGTTGTCGAGACGCACAGCTTCCTGCTGGCGTTCGATTTCATACTTGGTGGTCTGCGCCGCCAGGTTCTTCTGTGCAATCTGAACCTGAGTATCCTGCTCGATATCATTGCGGATCTTGCGACGTTCCTCAATCTGACGAGTCATCATCGTCAGGCCTTCAGCGTCGAAGACATTCTCCGGATTGAAGTATTCCCGATTGGTCTGATCGAGACCGGTTAAGGACACGGATTCAAGCTCAAGACCATTTTTGAGAAGATCTTCAGACACAGCCTGCTGAACCTTCTGCACGAAGTTCACACGCTGCTCATGCAACTCCTCCATGGCCATCTCGGCAGCAACAGCACGCAAGGCGTCAACGAATTTGCCTTCGACCAGCTCTTTGAGCGAAATAGGCTCCATGGTCTTTCCGCCCAAGGTCTGCGCAGCCGCGGCGATGGATTCGCGAGACGGTTGAACCCGCACATAAAATTCGGCGGCAACGTCGACACGCATCCGATCCCTGGTAATAAGCGCATTTTCATTAGACCGTCGAACTTCGAGACGGATCGTGTTCATATTCACATCGATCGTACCGTGTACGACTGGCAGGATGAGCGCGCCACCATTAATAACGACATGCTCGCCGCCCAGGCCGGTTCGCACGAAAGCCACTTCCTTGGACGCCCGCTTGTAGAGGCTTGAGAAAACGGCGCCAAGCACGGTGAGCAGGATAATACCCCCGATAATCCATGCGCCAATGAGGATAAGATTTTCCATTATGTTTCCTTCTCCCTTTCATGGGAATTAGTTGATTGAATACGTCAAAGCGACATCTTCGCCCTGATTACCTTTAGTCCCAACCGTTACACAATCAGCCTCCATCCTAAATGAGTAGCTTTCCGGATTTCGAGGTCGACGACTAGGTCTTGCTCATCACTCGGATACTGGATTGACCTCCTGGTAGCACCAGCCTGGAACCACGATGCGCCAACGCTGCCAGGTTTTCCACCCAAACCGGCCTTGATCGAACGCAGTAGCACGGCAAGGCTGTTCGACACTGATCTGATGCTGATGTTCAGATGTCCATCAATGCGGGTTTCCGAGGCACGAATCATGGCCTGATCATATGATCTTTTGGCGTTATTCCTTTCAAGGTCAAAAGTCATGCAAATCACATAGGGTGGAATTCGTCATTAGCCGGGGAGCCAAAATCATTGGTCACCACGAAAACAGACTTCCGATCCGTCTGGCGAAGAATCATCGCTGTATCACCCTGCTCGAGGAAAGGTTCACCTTCCTTAGGCTCCACAAGAACATGATGAATGCGTCCTCGCAAATCGCGCGCCTTGGCCTCTGCCGGGTGTCCCGGCCGTGCCTCGCCACGAATGATCGTAGCAGTGGCACCAAGCAATTCCTGGCGACTGCTCACATCAGAAGCATCACGAGGCATGTAGCGAGACAGCCACGTCCCCATGCGCCCCATACCAAAAGCACCGCCGATAGTAGCAGGTATGGATGCAATTCCAGCCGGTAGCATCCATCCAAAGAAGTGCTGACAAAGGTATTGAACGGTATATCCGCTCATTCCAAAAAAGCCCAAGAACATGACTAACAACATCAGGGCAGGAATCTTGCCGATAGCAAGAAAACCAAAGAGATACGCTAACGCTCCATCATGACCTGGATGATGAACATCCATATCGACGTCCAGATCGAGATCAGGGAAAAGCGCGTCAAATGCACTCGAAAGCGACACCCCGAACAACAATGACGCGAATTCAAGGATACCAATGGCAATCATGATCCCAAAAGCCACCGTAAACGGTACTGTGCCATCTGCCAGGATATCGACCATTGAACATATTCTCCTCGAATTATGCGATTTCTCCCTTTGATCCAACGATTCGAGCTAGTCCGCAAGCCTCTTCTTCACTTTCAGACAACACAATCCCAGGTCATCGTTAACGATAGATGCCTTGTTTCTTGCGTCCGAATGACAGACCTATCTGAGAATGGATACAACATTCGAAATGGCAGGCATACGATACGACATGCTCCAGGGCATGGGTGCCGTTCCCGACGTGGCTAACATTGATTATCTTGGTTTCATCGCTTTCATGCGACCTTCAGTTTTCTTATCACTATGTCCTGCACTTCCACCAGATCAACACCAGGAAAATTCTTATCGTGAAAGGATGCTTCAAGAAATTCGTTCTGGAGCACCCATTGGAATGCCATTCCTGTCAGTACTCCTCGATGAAGACCCTCCTCATGTTCATGGACATGAAGGACGTCACAGAATGCATGCTGTCATGAACATTGTTGGAGACGATATTGCACTGCCGATAGCATTTTTATTGAATCGTGGGGATCGAGCCAGACATGTTAAGACATATCATCTCAACGCATTCTCCAGTGGCATGATCGCCGAAAGAGTATCAGATCATGACGAAATCAAAATGATCCAGGGTCCTCTTTTCGAAAGAGGAATCCTTATGGGGCAGGAATTTTTCCTCAGCGCCAATATCCCAACACCCTGACCTACTCAGTCATTTTTTCATTTTGATCATGATCTGAAGGCGGAGATTCCGGGATTAGTTCGGTTTCCTCTCGGCGGCGGCGTCGTAACCCATCTTCATTAGCCTCCAGAATAGAAGTCAGGTTATCAGCCAATATCTCAAGCGCCGGCTCCACTTCTACAAAACCACGGTTAGGTTCAATTTCGGCATCTTCCCAACAAATGCTACGTGCCAGCTCATCCAGAGCTGTTCGGTAGCGAGCCATGAAAATCTCAAGGGAATCGCGCAACATGACCTGTGCTGGCCAGAACATTTTATCTGAAATAACTGTGGAGTAGTTCAAGCTAAGGGAAGATCCGGTATCCCCCCCATCCTGGAACCGGGAATCCGGCAACTCCTTGTCAAGACGGCAATCCCGGTTAACCAAAGACCGTACTCGAGTACATGCATCAGCTTCCAGTCGCTCAATCACCCCGAGAAGTAAGCCACCCCGCATTGGCATGGCGATCTGGTCAGTCCTGATCCGACCTGTCCGATAAGCATGACGCCACACCACACCAAGGCCAATTGTATCAACAATGGAGTGTTCAACATCATCCAAATCGACGCCATCGACAAGGCAACGTTCCACCGCCCGTTCAAACAGATGTTGACTGGCAACAATTCCTGGCCATCCCATATCGAGCACGGCCTTCTTCCTTGTCAGCAGAAGGCGTTTAGTCGTGATATAAGCCCGTCGACCATGCCCGGGCTCCACGCTACGCGTGAGCACAAGCATTTCAACCCCGCCACTATTCGGCCTCACCCGGGTAGGCTTTCGAACATATTCGTTAAATCGAATTGGATTCGTCGCAGTGATCACTGCCCGCATCTGCGCAGCCATCGCCTCAAAAGTTTCGGCATCCAGTTTACGGCCTCGACGAAAAACATTGCTGATCTGATCCAGAAGTTCGACAAGCGGAAGATTTTGCTGCAGAGAGCTTTGGCTTCGCTGCATCATTCTTTGCGCCACGTGTTCGGCGACCGAAAGTCTTTCGTCGTACACTGTCTTTCTCCAGGAACCGAATCCCTGTATCAAGCCTATGCAGTGCCGAGGAATGCGGCAATCCAGAACATAAAGATTTTGACCTTAAAATGCAGACACCTCATGCGGAGAGATGTCTGCATCAAGCAGTATCGATGTAACGTTAACGAAACGGAATGCTGATTTCCGTAGGACGGTGAGCTACCGCTCCAAGATGAATGTTCAGAGCCGTTAAATCTTCAAGCCCCATTTCTGGTAACACATCAAGGGGGTTACGACCATTAAAAGGGCTTTCCTGAAGAGCGCCAGACACCCACGCTGCAGGATCGATATTTCCATTGGATAACGATCGATCAATCAGTCCAAGAGCCGTCACCCGATGGATGGTCATCTGGTCAAACGGCTCGTCATCATACCCATTAAGACGGCGCAGGTATCCCATAGTCGTCGTCTTGGCCAGGCGGGCGACATCGCTATCCGAAATGTTCCAGCGCACACCTATAGCTCCAAGGATACGAAGAGCCTCGGAGGTCAAGCGATTTGCTAGTTCCTCATCCTGCAACGTAGTCATTGCATTCCTGATCCTCGGTCATCCTGACGATATTCCCCATTCAAATGGGTGCTTACAGGATTGGTTAGACGTCCTTTGATGGCTTGTACACCATTTCTTATTCTCCTCCCTTACGACATTCTGACGAAAAACACCAGATAGTGGGAAAGAGAAGCTGATCATGGCTATATATGGGTATGACACCTCCCTGAGAACGTCGGCTTGTTATTTGCACCTCCAGCATGGAAACTGATCCCATTATTCAGGAGTGAACAAATGATCATTGAAGTCCCTATCGTTTATGACCTTGAAGTCTTCATGCCACGTACCAGGAAACCCAGGTCCGTGCATATTACCAGCGTCCATCCTGTTGAAATTAAGGAGGAACCAAACGCTATTCTCGTTGCCGAAATCAATGCCGAAGGTTGGTTCAAGAGGGAGGATGGAACCTATCCTCAGCATAAGGTCTATATGATCGATGGGGAATTCTGGGCAACGACCTTCAAGGATGATCGAGGAGATGAGGCAGACATCATCGTCACCACAGATCTATATGAAAAGGCTGTAAACGAGCAGTCCTATATTCCTGAAATAACGGTGCTCGGTAATAAACCGCAATCCTGGAGTGTTAGTGTCTTTCCCTCCGAAAAAGATGTAGGGGCTAGAAGCATTGCTTCATCAAATAAAGAGGCTGTTATTACAGATATTGAAAAGAAGGCTCAGGATCTCCGTATTGCTGACGGAATGATTCTTAGACGAGCCAGCGAGCCCGTTTATCAATTCACCTGGTTTTATGGAAATGATCCTTACCTGCGTCAACGTTTCGTCCATAGGGTTCTCCAGGGACAAAGCATGAGTGATGATCAGCGTTTCCTTTGGGGATTAAATGAATTTGACCAAATGCTGGCTCAAATCCGGGAAACACATGGGAATGCAAACGGCGTTCTCGATGAATTGTCGGCGGCAACTGTCTATCGTCCAGATTTGCTAACCTGGAGTCATTGGCAGGCCAACGTGATAACCAGTTACAACAGAGCAGTAAAATCCTACGAAGATCGGCATGCTTTTGCTACTGACAATATCGATCAATTCTCGGCATTTATCGCATTACGCGACAATGGCTTGTTAGCGGAAAACGCTTCTGAAGAAGAAATTAGCCACGCCATGCAATTGGCTATGGAATTACGTCGAACAAATGGTCTGGCGCCAGATGACGATGGAATATTTAGTGATGCTCTACATCAATATCAGGAGATGCAGGCCAATAGTCGTAATCAGTCTTTTATCATGGAAACGATACGGAACATTTGAGACCATACAAGGAAGAATTGACGCCTGATTCCGTGTGCCAGCAAAAGGTTAAATGCCAAAGTTTTATGGGATAGGGGCGTTTAACCTTTCCACCTGTCAAACGCCCCTATCCATTTGAAAGCAACATCCAGAACATCTGGTTACTCAGCGATAACCAGGGGCTGATTTCTTGTTCTGATGGGTCTTCGTAACGGATATTGTTCAGACAATATCCGGCATCTGCGATACCAAGGTCTTCAAGGGAACTTCATGACGTGAACACAGGGGGAACCATGGCCGCGCCATGCTATCCATCGATCGTCGAGCCTGTTCATCAGCAGACATCACACTTCGTAGCGGATGTCGTCTGGACAATATCGGCTACGAAGACCCGTTCTGATTAACAAAAACGGTGGTTTTCCTGGCAAGACGACGCGCGTATTTTGCTAATGAGGTTTTAAGCAGTCGTTTTTCAATTTCCTCATTAAGTCGCTGTCTGTCCGCCTGCACCGCCGCAACCTGACGATATTGCTCCGGGAAACGTTGCGCCAGCCATAACCAGGCCGTGCACGACTGCACTGATCCTTCCAGCTTATCGAGGGAAGAAACCGAGGGAACACCTGCATAAGGTCTCACGAAGCCATCGGTAGCATGCTGATGAGCCCAGGAGACAAGACGTTCGACCTGACCCGGTCCATTCAGATTGATTGGTGCGATCACGTAGCCATAACGCGTCGTTAGTGGCAATGTGATCCGATCCAGCCGCTCGGCCTTTGAGATATCATCATCCAGATCAGACATGCGCAATGCCGGATGCTCTCTGACCAGATTGGCTCGCAGATGTTCAAGCAGTATACGTAGTCGATCTGTTCCCAAAACCTCCGCGGTCATTTGAATGGCGTCAAGGTTAGGCCTTACAAAGGCTTTGCCAGACAAGGGGCGCGCTCCCGATTGCAAGGCATCCGAAATTCGGTGAAGGTCTTTCTGACAGGTAGGAGATCGCATAACACCCACAAACCCATTTTCATGGTGTCCGTGGCGGCCAGCACGGCCTGCGATCTGTAGAATGGCCGAGGCCGGCATTGGCTGCACCGATTGGCCATCGAATTTTTCAGTCGTAGTGAAAAAGATGCGTCGAATAGGAAGGTTAAGTCCCATTCCGATAGCGTCTGTCGCGATTAAGACATCCGCCTCGCCAGAACGGAAACGGTTGGCTTCCGCGCGTCTAACTTCAGGACCCAGGGCACCATAAATGGTAGCTACTGATCGGCCGCTGGCATGCACTCTTTCGCGCCATTCATGTACATCTCTTCGGGAGAACGCTACAATAGCATCTCCTTTTTGGAGCGACGCTATGGAAGCTGGGTCGCGCAGAGTTTCCAATGAGCTTTTGCGCTCAAATTGACGAATCTCAAGAGACTCTCCTAATTCTTCCGCAATCCGGGTAACAACAGGGAGAGCTGACTCGGATCCGGTCATCACCACCGTATGCGCCGGCGCGCCAATTAATGCTTGCGTCCATGCCCAACCCCGTTGACGATCATCGATTTTTTGGATTTCATCGATTATGACAACATCGACTAGTCGGTTGAGCTCGAGAGTTTCAATGGTTCGAGCCACATGTGGAGCATCCGGGTTGATCCGTTCTTCACCTGTAATCAGACCGGCGTTCAGTCCTCGTTCAAGCATCGCATCCCGATGTTCCAGAGCTAGAAGCCGTAACGGGGAAAGGATTTGGGATGAAGCACTTCCCGAAGCGATAGCCAGCGCCTCATGCGTTTTCCCGGAATTGGTGGGTCCGATAAGAAGAATAAGCTTACGGTTCAACGACCTGGCCAAGGGAAACAGAGCGGGATAGCGATCATACCCCGTCAGCGCCCTGATACGCAGGCGATGAGCGATTATCTCAATTTCTTCCCGATCATCATCAAGGACAGCATCAAGACAGGATCGAAATTGAGAATCCAGCGCTGTAGAAGACGTGGAAAAGAAAACCAGGCCTTTCCCCAGGGATTTTCCCAACATCGAAATCGTAGCTGGGCGAACCATTTCATCCGCGGATAAAAAACTTTCGTCCAGAGCGTGACGCCAGTCTGAAACAACAGCAGCAAATTTCCGGTCACAACCCTCAATTGCACTGGTTGCCTGCTCATGAAGCGCCGCTAATAGTTTCTCAAGGATTGGAAGATCAAGTCCAGGTGAAGAAAGATATGACTTCAAAAGATGAGAAACGTCGAGAAGTACGCATACGACGACTAGAATAGAAGGGCCGTCATCCCACAAGACATGCCATCCCCCATGCTCAACCGCCAGCCTCAAAGTTCCTCGAGGGTCTTTACTTTCCCTGATCGAAAGTCCATGCCGCTCAAACATCGCCGTTAATAAGAGGCGTACCCGCTTCTCACGCTCGATCCTATCAATACGATGAGGCTCCCAGTCTTCTAGGGAAGGTTTTTTCTTGCCAGGAATACCCTTCTTCAGAACTCGTTGGCAATCCTGCACCTTATAGATGACGGAATTAGGAACATTCCACCCATCACCAACCATCATCGGAACCTGGGATGTTCTCACCTCATCCCGCCACATCAGGCCGTTAACAATCTCGTGGCGATCGATGCCAAGTACCGTTGGTAAGAGGTTTAAGGTACATAAAGGGGGATTTTCTGATTTCTTCATATGACCGGAGGATCGGGGAGATTTTTGCATGCTGTCATCTGATCTTTTTCTTGGATAAAAGCAAATTTGATCCCCAAAGATCATTAATGGGTAATAACTCTGGATCGACCATCTGCTGTCCAGGCAGCACGCATACCCGCGCGGCCTATTTGCATATTGATCTCACTTTCTTCGAGGGGACGCTTTCGACGAGAAAGGAGACGATTATAAATTTTATCAGCCGCCCGCCCGATAGCTTCATAATCTGGTAGTCCTCGTACCTTGCGAGCTTTAGGGGAAGGAATGGCTTTTTCGACGAGAGCTCTACCGGCCATGGTCAGGATTTCATCGATCGGATGTTTGAGTATCCCGCGGTTCCCTGCCTCAATCACCTTCCGGGCGGCAAGGCCTCCTGCTTCGTAATCCGGTAAAAGATCCGAGGCGATTTCCTTTCGTGGCGGCATCGCATCTCGGAAGGCTCTACAAGCTGCAAGCAGTGCCAAAGTTGGATCTTTGATGCCTGCTCCAGCCTTAACGGCATGCTGCAACGCAAAAGCTTCTGCTTTATTGGGCTTTGTTCTCATTTGTTGACATCTGCTCTACGCCGAACCGCCTCATCAAAGGATTCCTTGCCGTAAAGAAGGGCGTTATCATCAAGAACAATTGCTTTCCGCGCCATCGTCAAGGCGACAGAAAGAAGATGAGCATGTTCGGGGGTTCCTGGCTGTGCATCTCCCAAGGCAGTCACGGCTTCAACCAGGGGGTTAGGTGGCACCGTTCCATCTCGAAGGAACCTGCCATCGACAAATTCATCCAATGGGCGAACCGCAAAATTGCCGGCATCCGCAAGATATATTGCCATCGGAGCATAATCTGCGTGTTCCCGGCGTTTCGATTGGAACGTTCCCCATCCGAGAAAGGAATAACCACTTCCCCTACCCACATGAGTAACATGATCAAGGGACTGAAGAAGCGAGGGTGAAAAAGCCTGGGGCATGATTGCTCCACAATAACAGAATCGTTCAACTGATTTGAGAAGAGTGGATGGGTATCGTCAACCTGTTATCAAATCAGGATAGATCAGACACCGACGCTTCCACTCCATCTTCAGATAACAGAGGCTTCCATGCAGAACGGCTCGCATCTATCGCCGCCTTGGCCGCAGCATAGCGTCGACGAAATGTAGCTTCACTCCACGCGGGATCGCACTCCAATCCCCCTAGAGCATGCTCGAACGCCTCAATTACAGTGCCAATCAAAGCAGTGTCGTAAGCATCATGATAATCGCGCTCGATAACAGCACGACGTTCCCGCTGATAGACGGCCAAGGCGGTATTCATGCCTGCATCAATTGTTCCAGTAGACGAAACCGGCCTCAAACCATGAGATGCAACCCATAAAGCCCATTGGCGGTCTGCGGCAGATCGAGCATCTGCCGCAGAATTTTCTCGGCCGGAAGATCTGGCATGCGGACCGGCTACGATCCGCAAGCGCCAATCAAAATCCCCAGAAGGGGCTTGGAACACCTGTCCGACCACGACACTTGCAGTGAAACCGAGCCATACGCCAGATGATTGCAATTCCCACGTCAAGCCGCCGGCAACATCCAGAGCATCCATTACATACTTTCCTCTTAATAGGTCACACGCATCGCGATCACAGCAGGAATGAGTACAGAGATTCAAGAAGCAATATGGAAAAAGGTTAATCGTGACGGCCATTATCTAGATAATAGGGTTCTCCAGTTTCTGAGATTGATTCCTCATTTTTGCCTTATGTTAACAACAGTTTCGAGCAGGCGTTGCATAGTGCCTGCCTGCGGCAGGCTATTTCCCACTGACGGGTAAGTCCCGCCTATATCAGCATGATCGGCCGCCTGAAATGCGCTCGCCGCTACGGCTTGAGTGCCCATAAAAAAAGATAGAGCATTTCAGGGGGCACCAGTTCCGCGGTTGGAAACGCTTTAGAAGAAGAGCTAATCCTCAAATCCGAGGAATAAACCATTTCAGACCCCTGGAATCAGCAAATGCGATCCAGGCTCAGACGGTAATGTCGAAACGATATCCCGCCGGCATACGCTTGATAGGAAGGGTATAAGGTAACACCGCTGGAGAAAGGGGAGGGCGCCCCATGAGATCCGAGATCACATGGGTAGAAAAAGTAGCTACAGGATTCTTTTGCGGCGCATTATCCATTCCGGAATGATGCACCAGGAAAAAATAGTTAACAAGAGGTTAAACTGGATGATTACCGCAAAGCCATGGAGTCGAGAGAATGAATTCCGTCACCACCCATCTTCGCATAGGTTTCAATTCGCATACAGGCATCAAAAGGAGAGATCTCGGGATCTGGAAAAGCACGAGATATCTCTTGAATCAAAGCATAGGCACGCTCTGCCTGAATGTTTGAATCTCGATCTGCAGATCGCAAAAAGTCTCTCAACTCCACATAAGTCATCAAGGTATCAGCATCAGCTTCGGCCATATAATGGGTTACGAAGGAAGCCAGAGCTTTCTCCAATTCGTTCCAAAGACGATCTCGATCCCGATTCCACGACAAGAGGTCAGGGCGATAAACTTCCGGCGGCAAAACTCCTTGTATGTCCAGATCCGGAACCATCTCGGTATAGGCATCTACCAGACTGTCAAAATCATCCAACCGCCAATAGGAAGCAGGATCATAAACTTCTCTTGGAAGAGCTGAATGAGAAACTCGCAAACGAAGTTCTCGAAACCCTTCGAGTGATGGTTTGAGAACAGGCTCCCTCTCTTTGCGATAAACCAGGCCATCGATCACGGCATAATTGCTGGCGAGAGATTCAATACCCTCGATATCCTTAGCCCGGGTACTAGAAAGGATTTCTCTTACACCTGCATCGGCAATATTGGGATGATAAGGTAATCCATGGTGACGGCCACGAAAGAATAGATAAAAATTGCGACTTCCAAAACTAGCTCGCGTTTCAAGAGGTAGTTTTGCATCCTCCCATGACAGGGGATCCCCGTCTTCATCAGGAGTAAAAGTGTACCAGAAATCGCCATTCCAATAACGGACCTCATGGGGGCGTCCACCATTTCCCCGAGGGAACCTGGCCACAAGAACAGTATCCTCTACTTCTTCAATATGCACTGGATGGCGATCCGCAATCTGCAGGGTATGAACCTTGCTACGCCTTGGTAGCTTCGCTTCTATTTTATAGAAGAATGGAACGTAGACGATCATCTTATTACAACCTCATTCCAACGAGATTTTCAGTGGAACGTTCCTGTTCATAAGCTTTATATGCCTCAAGCGTTCTTGCGAACGGATCCCGATAATTTTCATCTCCACAAGCTTGCAGATATCTCGACAAAGGGAGCACCAAATCAATCATACGCTCAATAGCATCTTCGTTCTTCCGATCAATCAAAGGAGCTCCATCACGAAGATTCGCGTAAAGTGTAAATTCATCAACACTACTACGTGAAAAATTACCGCCGGCATAAATGCTCATATCGTTATCGAAGGACGCCCAGAACCAGGCTCTCTCTCGATCCCAGGTTAAAAACTCCGGCCGCAGCACATTCACTGGTTCCAATCCATGATCGAAAGACACCTCAACATCTGGACCTACTTTGGCGAACCGTCGAGCACTCCTGCCCTCCATAGCCTGCTTATGATGAGCGATCATTTTATCAAATTGATCAAGACGCCAGGTATTTTGGACATCAAAGCGGCGATGCTGCTGCTTGTTAGCTAAAAAATCATAATTTGCATAAAGGAAGAAACCTCGTCTTTGATGCATGGATTCCATTGAGGCCGTAATTACTGGCTCAGAGCACTGCTGCATGACCACACCGTCAATGACGATATAGCAATTAGATCTACTCTGGATGCCGGCGATAACATCATCACGCATTGAAGAACAAATCTCGCGCGCACCAACTTCTTCAACCGATCCATGGATTTGTGTGCCATAAGGAACGCGGCCGTGTTGTTGGAACAAGACAATGGAATCACTACTCCCATTTTCTCGCAACGCGCCAAGATGATCCTCCAGGCGTAGCCGGTATCTGGGCTCACCCGAATAATTATGTCGTGCAGGGTGCCACCACTTATCATCCCAGAAATAAATATCATCCTTATCAGAAAGGGGGGGGATATCCATATCACTAGGCAACTGAACTACCAGGGCAGCATCTGTAGGCTCATGAAGTTCCACTGGAATGGTGTCAGAAACATAGACCTGAGTTGCTTTTATTTTGCGAGGTAGCTTCACCTGCATGCTGTAATGAAAACCAACATGAACAATCATTTCAACACCCCCTAAAACACCATTCCGATATCATATATCCCCAGCCTCCGGTGCTTCAAAAAGGCGTCGTAGGCTTCTTCGGTATCGCGGAAAGACCAGGTTTCATTCTCATGAGACAGCAAATGCTCTTTCAAGTTCATGACAGCATCACCAACCCGAGTGACGTCATCATCACTTGTTCGATCTGCAGCACGATATGCATCTCTGGCAGTCACATAGAGTGCAAAATTTTCCAATGAGGCTTCGGCAAAAGAACGTGAAGCGTACGTTCTCAATTCTACACCGACAGACGCCCAGAACACTTCCCGGTAATGATCCCAGTGCAGAAGATCCGGGATAACCACCTCAGGAACCTCATGCCCTTCAAGACGAAGACCTTCTTCCTGAAGGATTCCCAGAATTGTGTCAGTTTCGTCGAGACGCCATAATCCCTCTGCCCCATCCTTCCAATGCAGGGCATCCAGCGTATCGTAACTTATACACGCGCTTCCCACATATTTTCTTAACTGCATAACCGGTTCACTAGTCAGTTTATGCAAAATACCATCAATGATAAGGCAGTTCCTGGCATTCTCCTCGATTTTTACAATTTTATCATCCCTATTCGAAACACGAACTAATTTGGGTGCCATTTCTTCGAGGGATGCGAACTGTTTGACTGTCCACGGAACATCCTGGCGTGCCAAATACGCTCCAGGAATAACGCCCTCACTCTCGAGCCCTTCCTTAATATCATTCAGTCCCAGGCACGGCTGATTTCGTCCCTGAAAAGATTGATGTGCCGGTATCCAGAAACGATTTTCCCAATAACGCAAATCCAGCCAGGTTTCCCGATCCTTATGTGGAGGGATACGAGCCACGACCGGAGCACCAGTGACTTCTTTTATTTCAACGGGATGAGTGTCAGGGATCGACGCTTCAATGTCTTTCATCTTCCGCGGAAGACGAACCACCATTATCTGCGGAAAAGGAACATTAACGATCACCGGCTTACTCCTGGAGGTAAAGCAGCCTGATCGCCTCCCTTGAATTCAATGACCACCGTCTCCCTGTCGTCATCCTTATACGATATGGTCAAGGAATCGCCTATTGCCTCCTGATACTCTGGGACAGTGACAATAAGGGTGTCTCCCGCTCGTCTGCGCAAATATCCTTTAAGGAAGTCATCAGTGGCGTCATTCCACTCAAGAGGTGCCAAACCTCCTGATCTTGGAAGAGATCGCGCATGTTCAAGCAACTCCGGGGAAGCACCTGAAACCATGAGTGGTCGATTTTTTTCGATATCCCAAAGCAGAAGATGATCCTCATCCGCATCATAAAACGGGACTGCGATAGTCATGACATCGGTCACGCCAAGAGAATCGATCTCTTTAAGCAAAGCCACGCGCTGGGCGGAATTCGACGCCAGGATTCGCGATGATGCTTCCATGCCAAGGGATTTCATGAGAACCTCAACCTTCGAGCGGAGTTCCGCCTTCCGGGTGTCAGCATCCCCCTGGATCTCATAAGCAGACGAGGTGTAACCACTGGTTCTGTAGCGACAATCAATTCCACGCTGCATCAACGCGATGCGAACATATTCCGAAACCGCATCAACGAGCTCTTCATATTCTCCCCTAGCCTGTTCTACCGGCCAGCCTTTATTTGCCAGAAAGTCATCAGCATCACCTGTCAACCACCCGTGCCAGTCGGATAGAGCAGCAACTCCAATAACAAAATCGTGCTCCCAACTACGCCACCCGATGCCAAGCACATCATTGCCAGCAATAGCGACGAAATCGGAATCGAACTCCGCCCGATCGGCCGTGAACCCGCGTCTGTCGTTGCTATTGAAGCCCAGCTCTCCGGCTGCCTCTTCAACGGTTTCGATCAGAAGAACGTTAAAGTCATCATATTCATCCTGCATCCAGGTTTCGCGGCTGACCGGTTCATCGGCATCCTTTAGATATTCCTCGAAATCTTCATCGCGTCCTAAGGGGCCAGAGACAAGGAAAGTCTTCCCAGTGCCATCAAAATCCGAAGTGTATACACCAACACCCATCATGCTCTCCTATCCATCGAAAACCAGATTACCCCCTACCGATGCGAGAGACAAAGACAACGTGGGTATTCGTAACGGATATTGTTCAGACAATATCCGGCATCCGCGATTCCTGCTTCATTGACCCGCACCTGTCGGGATGCCTGGATGGAACCCGACCCGGCGGAGGAGTCTCCACAGGCATTTTGTCGGCCGAGGCCGATCCGGAAGCAGTACCCCTGCTCCGTTCTTCGTTGAGTTCATGGTCATGAATCGATGAGGAAATCGCCTCTGAGATCAAACCGTGAAAACCAGCTACACCACAGCAGAACTTCTCATCGCCATTTTATGCCTTGATGATGTCACAGAGACTGCCGACACCTATGGTAATCTTGTTTGATCACGCTTTACAGCAATGTATTTGCAATCTTCTTCATGGGCTGCGAGATCTGTCTTTCGGCGAGATATCCGTAGGATTCCGATGTTTTGAATTGCCGGATTTGCTCATGAGAGCTCAATAACTCGTGTTGTTGGAAATCCAGTCACCGACCTTCACCAGTTACACAATCAAGATGCAATATGATTCTGCCAGAAGGGCTGTGATAACCGATGAGATGAGCAGTGCAGAAGGACAACGAGTGAGCCACCTCCTGGCAGCCAACATAATGGCAGCTACCAAAGATAGACATCCAACCCTCGAAGGTGATGCCTGATTCCTATCTTATGTGATGTGCCAAAAGCAGAAGGAGAGCCTCAACTTCCGTTTGGAATTACCATTCGCCATACGTTTTCTGAAACTCGTCGGCGTCCATCGCCTCAGCAATACGATCGATGACCAGATCATCGAGATCGAAAACAACCCCATCTTTCCTCCGCCAGACATAACCGGAACCGGTTTCATAGACCTGCGGCGGAATATCAATTGCATAAACACCGTCAGCGGGAATCGAGGCAACCACATAAACATGGTTTTCGCCCACGCTGGCATGGAAGCATAAGGCGTCGTCTATCCCTAAGCTCGACAAGGCATCCACCATACGAGAGGCAATATCCTGGCAGATCCCGCCAGCTCCCAGTTCACTGTCAAAGCCATCCACCTGTTCCCATGCGTCATAGACTTCCTGGGCAGCTTCCAGAAGCCGCGGTGCCGCGACCGATAAGGAAAGAGGAATATTTGGGGTCGGGTAATGCATCGCAGGCGGCCTTAGAAATTATATCCAAGGGACGAAGGATCAAAATCCTCATCTGATCTGGAAGAAACCTTTTCCATATAGTCTGACCATAGATCATCGATCCCCAGGGCAGCAACCAGGCGCTCCATACGGTTCATGTCGAGGCCTGTAATATCGGCCTCAAAAGCCGCTTCTGACGCCAAGGAAGATCGATGATCTGCGCGAAGCAACAGCATGTCACACAAAGCGCGTTCCATTGTCGCCCGCGGATAAGAGTAATTCGCATCCAGACGGTCTTCCTGGGCACCAGCCTCATAAAGATGTGCCGGCATAGAGTAGAAGCGGAATTCCCATTTTGGATCCTGCCCCCTCAAATTACTCTTCGGCTTCACCACGCGCGGTCGACCGGCGTCTTCACTTTCAGATGATATGACAGCAGTGACGATCCTGCTCTGATTGTTTCCCACCTCTTTTCCCAGAACAGACTGAAGGGAAACGATTGCCGTCGGCCGCAGCAACTCGGCCACTTCCGTAATTTGAGGAGGACGGGTCAGATCACTGTAATTGGCATACAGGTCACGCTGTACTCGAGCCAAATAGCCTCGAGCGATGATGGTATTGAGCCATTTATGATAAACACGATCCTGAGCCAATTGGGTTCCATTTACGGGAACACCGGCAATGCGTCTCGCATCTTCGTAAAGGCCTCGCAAGTAATCGCCTCGAGGAAAGCGCACGCCATCGCCATGTAGCGCTTTCACGACAATCTGTTCCCAGATGGAACTACTCACGGTTCGACGCCGGGTATTTGTTTCAAACTCATCCGTCATATTCATGATCCAGGCACCTGTTCCTGTTTCAGTGCCTCCTCAAGCCATTCTTCGACTGCCAACCCTGTTCTTGTTCTCATTTCCTCCCAACTTTCCTCCGTAATTTCCAGAGATCCAGCGGAAATAAAGGGGAGCAACTCCTGCCTGGCAAGATCCCAAGTCATAATATCAATTTTGTTCCATACCTCTTTCAACCCCTCGACCAACGCATCCTTGCCGCGCAATCTCAGTATTTCGATCGGTGGGTACACCTCCATCTTGATCAACAGATAGAGGTCATAAATATCACGTGGTGCCGTCCGATTAGGGTTCAGAATGCAATCCATTTTGGCAAGAGCGATCGCTTGGGGGGAATAGACATCGATCATTACAGCCTTCTGCCCAAATTCCTTATCTGGAGCATAAGCTATAGTACTGACGAGCTCAGGAGGCGGCAACCCGCGACGCGATACCTCTATAGTCAGGTTCACTAAAGAACCACCCCCGACGACCTTTCCGTTGACCTTCCAACGCTGCACCGTATCCGTCTGTTTCGGCGCTGTAACGACCACATCTTCCAATATGCCTGCAGCGTTGGCTGCCTTGAGAGCGTTCTCAACTATGGACTTTACACGGGGCATCGGAACGTCCGGGCTGGACTGCAGATCGATGTCCTTGGTGAACCGCTGGCTGCCATAATTGGCTCGCATCGCCAAACCACCCTTCAAAGCGATTTCACGTTTGGCTGCAGTGTCAAAAATCGCTGAAAGTATCCTGGTCTGCAGCATATCCCGAGCCACCATGTCTTCTTCAAGGCCGGTAACCCCTTGTCTGAACTCCAACTCCCTTATGATGGTGTCGTTCATGTCAACCCTCCCACAAATTTCTCAATGTTGAATACTGCCTTTTAAGGGGAGTAAGTAACAGTGAGAATTCATTTCCTGGCTAATCATCCCATTTCCGGCAGCAAACAAAAAGGCCTTCAAAATGCAGGATCACGTTGCGCGAGCTCCCACAAGAAAAACACCAAAGATCAGATTGTCGTGACCAGGGAAATTGACGGGATGAACCTGGTCAAAACTCGTGTGCTTAATTATCCTTACGGAAAACAAACGCATAACGGATGCCAAGGAAAAGGAAGGGTAGCATGATTCCTAAGGGGATGCCCTGCCACCCCTGCAAAAGCCACCCGATACCAAACCCCCAGATTGATAAAAACAACATCAGGAAAGCCAGAACTCTTTCCGGCACCTCATCTCTAGCAGTATCCTCGACCCGACCGCCTTCATTAATGGCAAAAAATATTGGAAGGAACAGGACAAAGATGGCGGCGATGCTGATCGTAAGACAAAAAATTATGACGAACATGGACGAATCCAGTGGTTGAAGTTCGTGATCCGTCATCATCACCGAATCAGAGGGGCGACTCAATAGAACAATAATTGCCATGAATCGCTAGGTATGACATCGTTCATCTCCAATTGGAGAAGGTCATGGCGATCGAAAACGAGCTGAAATACATCCTCCGTCCAGAGGCATTTAAAGCCGCTATGGAGAAAGGGGAGGTTCGAAAAATCGAACAACATTATCTCGGAGATGGTCTCCGCATGCGCCGAGATACCGCGAATGGTGAAACAAGCATAACATTTACCTTCAAGCGTCGTGTTGCGAGCGGCCTGGTCGAGATCGAAACACACATTTCCGATACTGATTATGCTCTTTTGTTTCCAACAGTCACCCACGGCATCAGCAAACAGAGGATTTCCTTTACCTCTGGAGATGAGCATTGGGATGTAGACCTATTCGAGACTTCGGCAGGTTCTTTCGTCATGGCTGAAGTCGAAATGCCTGATGGACAGTTAGCTCCCAAATGGATTCCAGAATTCGTGTCTGAAAATTTAATTTTGCCGGTAGGCACTGACCTCGAATGGAGCAATGCAGCCATGGCTCAACCCGGAGCGTTGGAAAAAGCCGCTTTGAGAATAAATCATCTAATAGAATTGTTGGCATGATGGCGCGAATAATCATCTCAATAAAAATTTTATTATTAAATTTCATCAATACTGACTAACCGTGAAATTTATATTGAATCCTGTAACAGGCTTCTATAAAAGAGTCGTGAAAGGAGCCCGCGATGAAGGCGAATTTACTGGTAAAGATTGAGAATGGTGAACAAAGTTTCATCGCTATCGACGAACATGGGTGTGTCTATGACATGCGTTTCCTAAAGGATGTCACCGATCGCGATATCACGTATTTCAAAAAGGCAGCATTCGTCACCGAACCGTGCACGATGATTAATTCTGATCAGGAGGAATTTTTATCGCTGCCAAGCGAAGTTCATCGACTTTCCAGGATAAATAACAACAAACCCGAAGCGCGTTTCACGGTTCAGTCCGTAACTGTCGATTTCAGCACGATGCAGATGACTGTCATTGAGCAATGGGATTTTGACGTTAAACAGTGGCCCGAAGGCCACATCAGGATCACCAAGACCAAGTAAGGTCATCTGCCACGGCACTCGCATCAGGAATCTGTTCCTGGAAAGGATCACCCTGATGCGAGTGCCGTTATCACAAACCTTGAATTGACTCCCCAGATTTTGAGAGCCGAGCACACTCTACCAGACGGCACCGGCATTCTCGACCTGACGCGGAGCGAATGCTCCGCCCATCCGTACGAAGGCTAGCGTCATCCTGCACTTTTAGATCAGCCAGATCTTTGAGATACTCACTGACATTTCCGTATTGTCAGCCAGGAAGTGGAGCCGGCCTATACCGGCCAGACCAGATCCTGCTAAGGTTATGTTGACAGGAACAACCGGCCGAGGCGCGATACATTCCGCTGTCTCTGGTGCGGTGCCTAACTCCACGCGGACGTCAGCGCCGCGCGGAACATCGGAAGGGGCATTTTCCTTCGTCTGATGGAACGGGTCGGATAGTGCGTGGCGACCCCGGAAGTGATCATGTCTGAGGTCAGGCTCTCCGCCCGATCCGCGTCTGTCCGGCCCATATTTCAAAATCTGGGCAGATGCGGTGCCGTTAAATCGTAGCAGATGTTGCCTGGGCAACATCTGCTACGAATAGCCAATCCATTAGCCATCTTCTCCCAGAACTTCAGAAACAAATTCTTCATGGAAACGTCGCATGCGTTCCGTGCGCTTTTCCGCCAGCAGCCGGGCAGATCGGGTGTTCATCGTTGCTGCTAAGCCAAATAGCTTGGCGTCAAAATGATCTAGAGTGAAACGCATGTCATCAACTGGCGCTTCACCCCCATTCATTTTCACCGGGTCATAAAGCGCGCGTCCGATCCTTCCGGAAACATAAAAGCACCGCGTTACACCAATCATACCAAGGGCATCAAGGCGATCAGCATCCTGAACGATTGCTGCCTCAAGGGACCGTGGTGCGATACCGGCAGAATGACTATGAGCTTCAATCGCGTGTCGAACCTGTTCTGCATCATCAAGAGACCAGTTCAGCAGATTAGTAAGCAATGCTACCGCTAGCTCTCCTGAAAGACGAGATGCCATCGAGCGTGCTGGAGAATTTTTCTCTACGTTGATTGCGTCGTGAAGTAGAACCGCAGCCAGGATAATACGCAGGTCACCACCATCCTGTGCCTGCAAGAACCTGGCGTTTTTCCACACACGTAGAATATGCGTCAAATCATGAGCGGCATCATATCCATCAGATGAATAAGGCAGCAAGACCTCAGCAATTTCCGTATAGGGGGCGAAATCATCACAAGAGACATCTTCACTAACCGTTCGAAAACAGGTCAGCCCCAATGCCGTCATGGAATATTTGCCGAACTCATTTGCTTCAATCATGCCGGCAGCGGCCAGGCCTAGGATTGTGCTATCAAAATCCATGAGGGAAGGCGGCCGGCTCATCCTCTCCTGAAGAGCCGACAATATCTCCTCGGGTGGCAACGAAGAAAAAGATGCCATAAGGATCTTGACGATATCTCGCTCGATCGGTGAATAAGAAAAATGAGGATGGTGATCCATTAGAAGTCCAATTCCCGGGTAATTAATCTCACTGAGATCATGAAGGTCGTGTATCACACGTGGTTACTCAAGGTAAATAATGCAAAAGAACCTGTTCTAAGAATAGCTTAACACGACGTGTTAAGACCTGTTGAGAAAGATCATCAAATCCTGTTTTCAATCGATAAATGCTGTTTGATCTGGAATACCATAAACGGCCTTGATCCGTTCTCAAGTCAGGAAGATCATATGAGTTCCATGAGACATATCATGTCTCCCGCACATTTAAAACTCGGCCAATTCTTAAACTCTTACCCAGTCAAGTTAAAAAAAACCTCCCAGGAAAATTGATATCGATGAATAAATTACCCATCAACAAAACACAAAATCAAAACCGTCTTGAACATGTGAGCGAACAGGATCGTAATGAGCAAGCACATGCCGCGGCGGCCAAAAAAACCGGGTATTGGGGACATGAAGGAAGCGGCTGTGTTGTTTTCGCCCGAAGAACTGGGCGGATTCTTATTGGCTTACGATCCCTGGAAGTTATGGAAGGCAACACCTGGGGGACATGGGGCGGCGCTATCGATGAAGGGTTCACTCCTAAGGAGAACGCTCACAAGGAACTCAAGGAGGAAACCAGGATAACGGAAGAGCCTGAGATGATTCCGGTCTTTGTATTTGAAAGCGAAGCTGGAGATTTTCGTTACCACAATTTTATAGCGGTAGTGGAAAATGAGTTTCAGCCCGAGTTGAATTGGGAACACGACGGATACAATTGGGTAGAAGCAGGTCATTGGCCACTAAGAATGCATCCTGGGTTGAAAATATTGGTTGAACAAGAAGAGTTCAAAAGGCTCATAGCGGATCTGAAAACCGCATCAGCACCAACACCAACACCGCACAGTTGAGCGAATCGGTGTTGATCATGCTATCCTTCGGAGAAGTCACCGATTGGATCGACCGGCGTATCGTATTTGAAGGTCATGAGCATGAATTTGCATTGGCGGCGCAACGGTTTCCGCCTTTCATATCAAATCATTTTAGCTCTCGTTCCGGAGATCGATCCACTGAGCGAGGTTGAAGTCGGATTCGTTGAAGATGGAATTCGGACAAAAACCACTAAACCAAATTTTCGTGTCACTGGTATTCGGTGTGGTTCACACTGGGTGGAAATGATTGCCGACGTTGATCCGGGAACCGACCCCACCAAAGCCATTGCCAACGTCAAGGCAGACATTACCGCCCGTATTCAGAGCTATCGCGGAGACGCAACTTCAATTTGGATACCTGGATACGTCATATCCACGATTGGCGTCAGTGTTGATGCCCAAGAGGCCGCTCAGGAATTGCAGGCGCGCCAAGGGCGCAAATGATATTAGATGGTCTCATGCCAGAGCATGCCCTAAGATACCATCTAAACCAGCGGAGGGCATTCCCCTATGGGTTCTTCTGTGCAAACTTGCGCCATAACGTCGTTGCCCATACAGGCAGCTGATCCCGTAGTTGGGATTTTCCTCACACCTCGAGCCACCCCGGATCTTGCCTGGAACGGTTCCTATGGGACTTCCGCCGCATGGGAGATAGCCAGCTTGCCCTTCTATGGTGAATATGACGATTATGGCGGCGTTGATATTCGAGATGCAATAACAGCCGACCTGATCCACATTCATCAATCAGGAATCTCCATCGAGCAGCAATTGTCTAAATTAAAAACAAATCAGGAAGTTTCATCCAATCATCTTGGAATGCATTTGATCCTCTGTCACGCTGAGATCTGGGAACAACTCTCAACATATCACTTCGATGAACGAGGCAATCCTTCTCTTCCTGCAATGGAAGGTGTCCAGGATTTTCTGAGTTTATGGATCGAGATGAGAAACAATAGAACTATTGCTAACGAACTCCGCAGCGCCCCAGCAGCGGAAGATCAATGGCTGAAAAGCAACCAGGGAATGCCCGTTCCATCCGTATCCATTTTCTTCACCAGCATATCGACGCCGTTCCAGAAATTGGCTCGTTCAGTTGAAAACGTCATCGACGACACTATTCGCAAGGGCAAACAGCAAGAAGCTGAATCCATTCTTTCCGCCTGTGCAGGTCTGGCCGCTATCAATGACGCCATGACCGGACTCCGTCGACACTGGGCACCCCAAGCCGGAGTGGGAAGCACGCATCTTATGGGGAACCTGCATTCCTCCGTCGCCGAATGGACGCTGATTCGATCTCGCAAAATCTCTGCCGAAGACGTTTTGACAGAGTTTACGGGCTCCTTGAGCCCGTAAACGGTCAGCCGATTTTATCGATCCCACCCATATATGGAACCAGTGCCTTGGGCACATCAACGCTACCATCTTCACACTGATGGTTCTCGAGAACTGCAATCAATGTCCTGCCGACCGCAAGACCACTGCCATTCAGCGTATGAACGAACTGAGTGCGTCCATTGATGTCACGGTAACGAGCTCGCATGCGGCGAGCCTGGAAATCGCCACAAGTGCTAATCGAACCGATCTCACGATAAGTATCCTGCCCAGGCAACCAGACCTCTAGATCCCAGGTCTTGCGAGCTCCAAAACCCATGTCGCCGGCGCACAGCGTCATAACCCGGTAATGAAGGTCAAGTCGCCGCAGCACTTCTTCAGCGCAGCTCAGCATGAACTCATGTTCATCCGTAGCCTGATCAGGAGTAGTGATCGCCACCAATTCCACCTTGGCAAATTGATGCTGACGCAGCATACCTCGCACATCTCGCCCAGCGGATCCGGCCTCGGCTCGAAAACATTGCGTCAGCGCCGTCAAGCGCATTGGCAACTCCTTTTCGGCAAGAATTTCATCCCTTACCAGGTTAGTTAACGGGACCTCCGCGGTTGGAATCAATCCCAACCGGGTATCCCCATGAGGAGTAAAGAAGAGGTCGTCTTCGAATTTGGGAAGTTGCCCGGTACCATGAAGAATCTGTGGAAGCACTAATGCTGGGACGGCTATCTCCACATAGCCATGTTCACGAGTATGTAAATCGATCATGAACTGACCGATAGCTCGCTCAAGTCGAGCCAACATTCCACGCAGAACAACAAATCGACGCCCAGCCAATTTAGTGCCAGCATCAAAATCCATCATCCCCCACTTTCCGCCCAAATCAACATGATCCTTAGGCGTAAATCCGAACCCCGGACAAGGCGGCCGTCGACCAATATTTGCCTCATAAGGAATATTGTCAGCGTCACCCTGGCCATCAGGAATATCGTCGGCTGGAATGTTTGGGATGGTCTCAAGCACTGCATCCAAAACGAAAATTGCGGCCTTTGCCTTGGCTTCAGCTTCAGCGATTTTTCCACTCAAGCCTGCCGCCTCATCCATCAGACGGCATGCCTCCAATTCATCTCCGTCTCTTTTGGCTCGACCAACAGCCTTAGCCAATGCATTCCGTCGTTCCTGCAGGGTATTAAGAACGGTGAGTGCATCACGCCTTTCCTGATCGAGATCAATCAGGTGATCTGCAACGGGTTCATTTCCTCGACGATGCAAAGCGCGATCAAACGCTTGTGGGTCGAGTTTAATGGCATTGATATCGTGCATTTTATTCTCCTTCGATTGGGTGTCACAAAACATCATCCTGGTTCAAGGAAAAGAATCAGCGACGAGATCGAAGAAAAAGCAGCATGATGAATCTCCATTGAAAAGAACGTATAAACCCAAGCCGTACCTGTCTGCCACCCCAACAATCAAGCTCAGTTAACGACGCGTTCACGTTGACACATCCTTATCCTTGTTCTGTTAACGTTATGGGATAGGGTGTCAGAGTATCAAAGTTCAACGAAAGAATGGGGAAGATGAACGGAAGCGCGGATATAGCAATTAAGGGCATCGAAGGAGGGACTATGCGCTATCATCCTATCCGTTTTTGCGACGCTCTACCCAGGTCGTGGCCAAATCTAATCGACGTCGCAGAGCTCAGAAATAAAGACGATTATATTCTTGCCATGGAACGAGATGCGCTGAGAGAGCCGTCTTTGCAGCGTCTTCACGACACCGTGGAAAATCTGCGCATGCGAGGTGAGATAATCGATGCAACAGCACTCGATTTAGATAAATTATCCAATCATCCGCCCATGCTTCTCAACGAAGGAAAACCACACTCTCCAGAAGTGCATTTCATCCATCTCGGCGCACACGCTTTTCCTTCTGCTTATTCTATCTCCGGCATCGAAGGAGTTTATACCCGGATCGTGCCGACGGTAGGTGATTCCATTGAAGTGCACGCCACATTTGTGATTTCTCCGGAATTTGCCCCTTTAGGGGTCGACGTCCAACCCCTATTCATCGACCCATTCCTTTCCTTCCTGGAAACCGCACGTGTAATCCACGTAAGAGGAATTATCGAGCGACATTGCATCAAAATTGGGCCTCTTCTTCCGGATGAAGAAATCTCGGAGTGGATACCCTATCTTGGGAAGCCATTCGTGGCCGCCCTCAATGCTCTCGCTCTCGCCATGCGCAATGAACAAATCGTAGTTGGCGCATCAATCCATGATCTCAAACAAGTCAAGCAAACTGCTCCAGGAAATGCCCAGCTAGAACTCAAGCGCAATGGGGGGTGGTTACTAAAATTTATTGGCACGATGCCTGAGTCCATCTTATCTCCTGGTAACGGAACAATAGAAGTCGGCCGGCATCATCTTCTCCCAGCCAGAGAGGTAAGAAAAGATGTCACAGCTTTCATCCTGCGTGCTGCTGCCGCCAATCATCCTGGCGGAGCTTTGCATTACGCAAAGATGGCTATGAATGTCCTCGATATTTCCATGAAAACTGGTAGCGCCGCCGAGATAAATATGGAGGAATGTGAAAATATGGAGAAGCAAATATCTGACCTAATTGAAGAAAATGAAGAAAAATTATTGGTTAGAATTCTAGAAGAAGATAGATAACCAAAACAATATGCGAACCACCTTGGCGTCGGCGATGAAGCGCAGGGTGGCATTGAGCTCGAGCTGGCTCTCGGCGACCTTCACCAGGAAGTCGGTCGGGTCGAGATAATAGCATGTCGACCGTCCCGACGACTTCTCGGGCGGGATGGGCACGTCGCGGGCGGGGGCATAATCTGCCGGCGTGCCGAGACGGGTGTGCTCGGCGGGCACCGACACCAGCAGCGAGCTGCGGTCAGGACCACGGGCCGGGTCCCAGATAGGAATGTCGACGACCGGATTGGTCTTGTCGCGGCGTGGCGACTTCTCGCGCTTGGGGTCGAGGACGACGTAGTTCATGCGCGCCCCCTGCGAAGGAGGGCATCTACATGGGCATCGGCACTGGCATGATGCCGCGCCGGCATGAGGCGATGACCGCTATGGCGATGGAGGCGCCTGACGTGATGGAGATCGGTGCTGGGTTCGAGCGAGAAGGGGTATGGCATTGGCCCCTCGAACCACGTCCATCGAGCTGTGTCGAGAGGGTGAAATCCGCTCAAATCATTGAATTTGAACGATAAATATCGGAGATCAATTTGATCCGAAAGGATAGAAAGCCAACCCGAATGGAGCGTTTTGCTATCCGTATTTGGGCAAATAAGGAGGTTTCCGGAATCTGATTGGCTACCAAACCGCTCCATCTGGACATCAAACAGCTTCTGGATGTCGCAGATGCTTGAATCGACTGCAGCAACGGCCGCGCATGCCGGGCGCGCGTTTTGCTGAGCGTAGTTAACGACAGATGATGATTTGGCGTGGTGGCTTGCTTGGCCAGGCACGACAATGCCTTCGACCATCACGGAGACGGACGAATGCAGACATACGGAGATCTGTTTGAGAAGGCTAAGGAAGTGGCTTTTGCCAGCATCATCGAACCATTCGGCAATGAGGGGCCCGACCCGATGTTCGGAATCATCGACGGCGCCTTGCACGCCGTAGAGGGCATCCTGCCGGATCCCGACGAGGTGGACCTGGAGTGGGTGCTGGCGATGATCTCGGGCAAGCCCGAGGTACTGGGCATGACCGTCGAGCCGGGCACATTGGCCGAAGGGGTGATCGATGCCCTGCGGGACATCATGCTGGACGATATGGAAGACGAACTGGCCGACAGGGCTCGTGATGTTGGCTACGACATCCTGAAACCGCCGGCACCATAGCATTGGTGCGGACATGAACTGCTCGTGTTGAGGTTCTTTGAGTTTCAGACACACGCAACTCAGTGGGTGCATGTGTGGAGCGAAGCCGGATGGCTCGAGGGTCGTCAATGACACGTTGGTCACGTGGCCAAATGGGTGTCGGATTACGCCGTTTCAAGTCCCCGGGTTAACCGACTATGCAGTGGCGGATGCTAAACCCCCTGTATTGAGGAGTGGCACATGAGCAGACGGCCGAACAACGCACCGATAAAACCAGAAAAGCGCCGTCCCAAGGACGAGGACTACACGGTCATCAACCTGGCGATGTTGACGCGGTTCTCGATCTTCATCGATGAGGTGCGGTCGTCCGATGGTCCTGTGAGTTTCAGGTCGTTCATGAAGGGTCGAGGCTCCCATCGCACGATGGCCCTCACGGTTGATGCCCTGGAGACGTTGGCCCAGCAGTTGCTGCTTCGTCGTCAGATCCTTGACGACGAAGGGAAACCAACGAATCGATACATAATGGATTACAGCGCCTTAGCTCAGGTGAGGACCAGACGAGAGAACGGCGTAAGCCGTCATGATGGCATCACCCCACATGGTCATGTCTGGGCGGAGTTCGGCGAGTTGCTCACCGAACTGTTCGAGATCATGGTTGATGGTGGCGACGACCCTGAGTCCCTCCGCAAATTCCTCGGCGAAACGCGTCAGGACATGCAACATGTGCTGAAGCAGGTGCGGTCGAGGAAGCGTTTCTCAAAGTAAATTGGAAGATCCGTCATCAAGCGAAACCCGGTCCCTCTGACCTGTAAGATCTTGTGGGAACTGGATTTTTGCTCGGCAAAGTGTGTAGAACGGGAAAATCGGTCCTCGTTTAACATATCCGACAAACATGTCGGCTCTCAAAATTGGCGAGTCGGTCAAAGCCCCATGATTGCTGAGATCGCAAAAAATCAGCGAGTCGGCTTTTTTAGGATTCGCGAGTCGATATTAGGTGCTTTTACAAAAAGCGCGAGTCGATGTGAAATCGGCCAAAGGGTTCGCCGAGGGTATGTCCAGATGGCTCTGCAAAGACATGTGTCGTCCGAAGCCGCGAATGTACTAGCTCTGGATGCGCTTTTCCTTACCGTTTTCATCGACCCAGACTTTGACATAGGTCGGATAGTTGTCTGAAACGGATCGCAGAAGCTTCAAGAAGTCGCTGTAGAGAACAAACCAAAGCTTTTTATCGCGCTGGTCAGAAGTGACGTAAAAGCCGTCGACCGACTGATCGTCCTCAGCCAATGATAGGTTAAAATACAGGCTATGGATGATCGTGTTCACGAGGCCGGCAACCTTTAGATCGCAGGTCTTTCCGACGTCGAGGTCGTATCTGTCGTCGATATCATCCAGGTGCCTGAATCGCGGAGTGCGCTCAAGCTTCTTCGCGTATTCAACGGCGGGAACCGTAGACGTCACCAAATCGTCCGTGAGCTTGTTCGACTCTCTCAGCTTTCTCACGGCATATGCTGACAAGAAGGTCTTGCGTTCGAGAAGCACGGCTTGGCGGTCCGACGGCAGCTTGGCGCACCAACGCTCAATCATGTCTGCGTCTCGCGCCAGTTCTCGCTTCCAAGAATAGCTTTCCACGATCATTCGACCTAGACTCCGGTTGGCTGGGATCTGCGGATTTCAGCAGCTTCTATCCCTGGCTGCGGCAAAACGAGTCCCCAGGCGAACGGCGGGTCCCCATCGCGCTCGAACTGGTAGACGGTGCAGTGCGGGATATTGCGCCGATCCCATTTCCGGCCGATCTGGAAGACAAGGCTGTTGGCCGCTGCAAGGACCAGGTGGACTGTTTTTACCCCTCGACCTTCGAGCATCGTTGCGACATCGAGAACCTGCATCGCCAACGCGCTCTGCTTCGCTGAAGACCAATGGCTCTCCTTGGTCTGGCCCATAAGGTCCATGCGAACGACTGGGATGCCCGGGAACGAACGCTCCAGATTGTCGTCGAGGATGGGGTATGAGCAAGAAATCGCTAGTACCACGGCACTCCCCCAATTCTCGTGTGCGGGGAAGGAGATGCGGAATCTGCTATTGTCGTCGTCCTCGTCGAGGGTGCGCCAGTGGTCCGCTGCGCGATCCCAATCATAGGGCTGCACAATTCCTTCGTCGTCCAACAGCACGCCGATGAAGAAGGTGAAGGGTACAGGCGTGAGACCACCATATACGATCGAAATATCGTCACGGCCTTTGAGGTCGCGACGGCGCCTCAGATCACCCGGCAGTCGAGATATCTCATTGGCAGCACCCTGTGCATCGATGACATGCCCATCGCGCATGAAACGCCGCAGGTCGAGCACCATCTCCTCGACGTTTCCCTTCACGGTTTTCCTGGCCGCAGCAGCCAAAGAAGCGCCGTTCTCGTCCCGCAATCCGCGGGACTCGATCACGATAGTCGTGTGCCTAGAGTCGCGCCGATGAGTGATTACCTGGTCAACGATGGCCCAAATGATGCCAATTGCAAACAGCATCGCAGCGAGTGCTAGGCCCCAGGCAGCGATGCTGTTAGCGCCGACATCACCCGAGGAGAAAGAGACGCTGTTGCCTCCGCTTTGCAGATTGATCGTGAACTGCAGCCCAAGTGAAGCGACCGCAATAGGCGGCGCTGATATCAAGAGAAAGCGCGAGGTGGTCGGGATGCGCGTCCAGTAATCGATGAACTTCTTGAACGCATACTTCAGCAATTCGATCATCAGTAAGGACTCGCAATCCGTTGCAGCATTCGTTTGGCCATGGGGGGCGCGACAGCGGCCCTGAGGTTTGCCAGTTCGATCTTATGGCAGACCCGTATGCGTCGCCCACTTCCGCAAGGACACGGCCAATGGCCCCGGGGCCAACCCGGTCGAGCGAAGACTCTGAGATGCTCGACCACCTTCTTCTTATCGGGCTCGATGCCGAGTACCGAGGCGTAGGCGACGACTATGCCGTCAAGCCCGTGGGGCAGCTCGCCAAAGGGCCATTCTCCATGGAGTCGATAGTGGGTCTGGCTGAGAAAATAATCTCGAAAGGGCCCGGCGAAAAAGGCGGACACCGAATGGTCGGCCTCTTCTACCAGCCACTGCTCCCATACGCCCAGGCAGCAAGTGTTGTTCGGGTTGAGATGACGGCCCTGCGGAATCGCGCCACCAGTTTCGTACACAAGTGGTTCGATACTGGGATATGCAGCGTCGAACAAGACGCGCACAGCGAAGGTCGCCATAGGTCCTTCAGGGGCCGGTGCCGAGTCTTCATCGTTCAGGAAATAGTCGCCGGCGACCATCACCTGGTCGCCGACAACAGATACGCTCAAGGCGGGCTGATCGAATGCCAGTACATGCTCGATCTTCTGTCGAAGCCCGTCCAGCGCAGTGCTCATTCGGCCTGCCATGGTGCAGCTGGCTGCCGATTGGTGCGCGCTGCCTCAGCGGCTGCAGCCACCCTGTCTCCCTGGCTGGGGCGATGCACGGCCGGTGCAGCCACGGTCTCTGGTCCAAGAGCTTCCGAGACAGCGCGCTGACCAAAGGACTCCTTCAGCTGCTGTGGCAGTTTGAGAAACGATGACCCCTTCAAGTACAAGGCGAAATCCCGGCGGGCAGCATCTAGCCACCTATCGAAATTCGCCCGCTTCGCCGGCGTCTCAGCCCACTTGTCGGCGAAGTTCTCGGCCGGGTTGACCGGATTTGCAACCCAGGCAACCCCATTGCGGTTCTGGATATGGTCGTCCATCCCCCGAAGGACGACCTCGAGAGCATCCGAGATGGAACTTTGGCCATTGTAGGAATGGGCCGCGAGCGTCGTGATGATGATGGAGATAGGCTTATCGTCCAGATCATCCCGGAACATGAAGTCACGATGCCGCTTCAGGAGCTGAATCACCTTTTGAAGCGGCGTCTTGAGTTTGGCGTCTGGCACTTCATCCACGCTTGCGGTGACCAACTGGCGCTCCAGCAGCAACCCGGTGTGGGCCGCGCGGACAGCCATACGCTGCCTGAACCAAGCCGCATAGCCGGTCGGGTTACTCTGATACCAGTCAGGATGGATTTCACGATAACGGGGATGAAGCTTGTCTGTGATGGCGAGCGCATGACCCGTCAGATCTTGTGACCGTGCCAGTTCGCCGTAGCCGGCCTCGTTCAACCGACGGCGATATCCTTCAGCGTCGGGAATGGCCGGCAGGATGTCCATGTGGAAGAGAGCGGACTCGGCATAGTTCAACCGCCAGCACCGGCGATGGTCCTCAGGCTTCTCCATGCCGTGCCTGTTGGCGTAGCTGACGACCTCTCCTCCGACCAGCTTCTTCAGCTCGGCCTGCGAGACGTTGTTGCGGCTCGCCGTAAGGCGGCACACCAGATCAAGGTCATAGACCTCGGTGTCATCCCAGGGCCGATTAACCAGACCCAGCAAGAACGAACCCTGCGGGGAAATCAATGGACCGAGGTGCTTGATCGTAGATCCGTCCCGGTCGAGATGCCGTCCCAATGATTTGTAGCGCTCGACTGCGTCGTCGTACTTGGTCTGGCCAATATCGATCGCTTCGGCCAAGCCGTTGAGAACATCATCGTGGTTGCTAGGTGATTTAGCGTGGTAATTCATGTTGGTCTCGCTCTTGAATGGTGCCCTAGTTCGCAAGGCGCGAGATCGATAACCAGAAATCGCGTTATCTGCTAATCAGCGTAGTATCCTGGGTGCGGCAATCTGTCAACAGGTCGTTAACCCTTTTGCTAAGTTCAAGTGGCACGGGGAAAATTCAGGACAGAAGTCCGAGGACCGACAGCCTCACCCTTGCGGCATCCTGAGAAACGACGAACCTATTCATCGTTGCGGTGACCAGACTGGCCGCCTTATCCGTACCCAGTCGTGGTGCGCCGGTGATGCCGTCGCCGTGTTCCTTGGCCAAATCGATCATCGCCCGCCTGGGCATGAGCAGCGCGCCCGAGAAATAGCAGGCCTGCCACTCCATCCAGTCGGTCATGGGTGCATCGATCATGGTGTCACGCTTGCAGATGAGCCGCTCCTCCGTGACCGCGGCGAACAGGTCGCCCATGGCGAGCTTCTCCTGATAGAGCGGATCATGCAGGACGACATGGCCCAGCTCGTGGGCAAGCGTGGTGCGGAAACGGTTGGAACGCCGATCATCGGAGGTCAGACGCTCGGCGATGGCGACATCGGGCTTGCGTTGCGCGGCGAACAGGGTGACGCCTTCGACCTCGGGACCATCCTCGCTCAGGTCTGCGTAAACGTCGAGGTCGCCAACATGGCGCTCGATCATCACTGTGAGATCATCGGTGTTGATCGCCACATCGGGCTTGCGGCCGGTTGCCCTGCGGAATTCGGCGAGGAGCCTCTCGCACTCGGCGTCGAGCTCCTCGGCCTTGTAGAACGGGCGCTTGTGGAACCGGCCCTTGTCGTCGGGACACCAGCGCACCATGGCGGCCTCAGGACTTGCGGAAGGCTTTGAAGCGTTCCACCACGGCCTCGGGCGTCATGGCGGTCGCACGAATGTCAGCGGGCAAAACCCCAGCCAGAAAATACAGGTAGTCCTTGTCCGCCTTGAGGGCCTTTGCGATCTGCTCGACCATGTGGTCGGAAGTCGGTTGGCGCCGGTCCTTCTCGATGTCGTTCAGGTACTGGGGGGAAATGGGTTGCCCGTCTTCTTCGCGCAGGATCATGCCCGCCAGATCCTTCTGACTGATGCCTAATTCCTTACGCTTCTTGGAGACGAAAGTCCCGAATGTCATTGTCATCGCATTACTCGATACGCTAATCTGCGGATCGGCAGTCTAAGCTTTGGCTTCCTGAATGTCGACAACAATTCTTCTGTTGGACCCGCCATCTGCAAGAGTGGTTCCACCCTGTCCCTCGGGTAGATTAGTCCGCACTTTACCGGAAAATCGAAGGTCGGCTCGATATCATGCGCTTCCATCCACTTCCGCACGTTGGCAGTGGAGCGCTGGCCGCGGACGCCCGCTTCATTAGCCAGGATATGCTTGCGGCCAAAGTCCAAGACGTCCGCATAGCTGAATGTTCCTTCCTCGGCGATAAATTGCTTGGCACCAATGAGTTCTTGGAAAGCAGGATAGAATGAGATCCCCAGGATCAGTGCCGCGCTGCCTGCAGTGACACGTTCGATGCCATGTGGACGAAAGCTCAACTGTTCGCGCATGAGCTCATCTCGGATCATCGCCACGCCGGCGACCGAGACGGCTCTTAGCAGCCCCTTGGCTGGTCGCTTATGGAAGCAGTACTCCACGCGGCCGTCCAGCATCATTTGCAGAAGAGGCACCCACGGGCGGCAGCCCACCGGGAACATCAGCATTGCCTCATTAAAGGTCACGAAGTTCGCTGGCGCCTTCTTGGGGACATGGTCCGCGGTCAAACGAGCTAGGAGCCGATCCAGCAATCGCTTCGACATGAGCCTATCGCCAGTCGTGGACATCGAACTCGTCACCAATCCATATGCGTCGACGAGGCGAGTGGTTGCAAGATTTCGTACCGCATCGGGCGGCATCGACAATGCCAGCGCCACGCCGATCTCGGGAATGGAATCCTTGAACTCGACAGCGTGCATCTGCGCACGCGACTTGAGGAGCAGAATGGGGGCCTTGGGAGAGGTCCCGATGCTCAACCGCGGCACGAGCGGCTCAGCGGCCAAACGCGACAAAGCGCCGTGGTTGTTCAAGATTCTCTTGAGATGCTTGAGCGGCACATAGTCCGCAGGGCGGCGGTCGCCCTTAGCGCCAACACCCAAGGCGTCGAAATCTGACGCCAATGTTTCGTCCAGAATATTGGATGCTCTCTTCCTGAAGACGATGTCGACGTGCTGATCGCGATGCACCATGGCCAAGGCACCGAATGCCTTGAGGTTTCCCCATTCTCCAGGCCGCGAAGCCGCGTCCCTGGCCGCGTCTCGCAGCAGTGCTGCATAGCCCTCGGGGAAGCTCAGAACCGCGCGACCTGCTGCAGCGAGATAATTGGGGTGGATCGCTCCAACGGCCGACCGGCTGAACAGCTTCCCAGGCAGCTTGCCTTCCGAATTCATCTTGATGGCCGCAGCAATGGTGTGGACGATCTCGAACATGTCCCCTCGGCTGACGTTCGACAATTCTGCCGGCAGAACTGACTTGTCGAACTCGACGATCGCAGGATCGAGCAACCCCGTAACGAAGTCGAGCGCTGGCCGATCGTCGACCACATAGGGTTCCTGCTCGATCTTCCGCAGATCGACCGAAGGCATGTCGAACCCCATTTCGGTGGGTGTGCGGCAATGATCGCAGAACGCAATACCCTGCGTGAGCTTGAACCCCAGGCCCCGCTTGCATTGGGGACAGGTTGCAACGAGCGGATCGAGGGTCGCAGGATCGAACCCGAAGGTTCTAATCTGCCAGATCGCCCGAGCATACGGGGATGACCGCAACGCAGCGGGAGACACCCGTCGTGCGATCCGCTCGATGAAGATGTCTCGCAGCGGCACGCCGAAGAAGTCGACCCTGCCGCCGGCCAGAGGCGAATGCATATGCCGTGACAGCGTGTTTGGCGAAAGACCCATTAAATGCTCAAGGCGCGGGACGACATCCGGTTCCGCGAATGCGATCGACTCCGGCTTCTTCCTACCTAGCCCTGCGAAGGCGAGCATATCCGATGTTCGTTCATAGACATTGGCTCCTGACGCTCGTGCGACGAGTCCGGATAGGGACTCGTCCGGCATGGGAGGTGTCGGCCTGAAAATGGGCATCGTCAGCCAGTCCGCTTGACGCGGTCCTCCCTGAACGGATTGTAGAGGCAATAGCCCTGGGGAATGGCTCTGGTGTCCACCGCGTCAGCCAGATCATCCAGGGTGACCGTTGCGTGTCCGGCGCGTTGGGCGTGATAGACCGCTTCTTCGGCAATGCGGCACGTGATCCCAAGCAGACCTCCGGAAGCCTGCCACAGCATTTCGGGGATGCCGTGCTCCAAGAGGTTCGAGACCTCAGGCAGAAGACCGTGCTGCTGGATCTTGATGCCGATCTTGCCGCAGTAGTTCGTGAACAGTCGGGCCTCGCCGTCATCGCTCCATCGCAGGGGATCGAATGGCACTTCGTCGACGAACCGGCTTCTGAGCTGCGCGTCGACCGAGAGATGGACGCGTGCTTCGGGAATGCCGACGAACATGATCGGCACCATGCCCTCGATCATCATGAACTTGAGCGCATCGGTGACGTCGGTGCCGGTGGATTCGAAGGTCTTCGTGCTCCGACCCTTGGACTGTCGCATCGCCCCTTGGGACAGATGCTGGATCTCGTCGAGGATCAGTAGTTCGCACGGTCGCACCCGCTTGGGATTGTTGATCTCGTCGTTCTCGCCTCGCAGGTAGGAATAGAGCTGCTTGCGAAGAGTGCCGATCTTGGCAGAGGGACTCACCTCGGCGCCGAGCCTGGTAAGAATGTCGGAGTAGAGGCCCTCCCTTGTAGCACGTTCGTTGAGCGTCACGTGGAGGACCTTCACCTGTCTGCGGGCGATCTCAGCTGCCGGCATCTCTGCAGGGAACAGCCCCTCCGCGATCACCTCGGGCACGACGACCTTCTCAAGGTAGATCTTCACGGCGTGCGACTTGCCCGATCCGCTGAGTGCGAACAGCTCGAGCCATCCTTGCGGCTCCCAGGGGCTCAAGCGTACACCTCGCCTGGCGCCTTCGCAGACATCGATGATGGCGTCGACCCTCGGGTGGTGGATGCGCATTTGCTTGAAGATCGCAGCAATCTCCGCTCTCGACAAAGGTTGCTTCATCGCTTGCTCTCCTGCTCTACCTGCTTCATCAGTTGGGCCAGGAGGTCGCTCGGGGAACCGAAGCGGCTCTCGGCATCCTTCTGCGGCTCCTTCGGCCTTGCCTGAACCTTGTTCGGCGGGTTGGTTTCGACCTCGTCCGCCGTCTCCTCCGCCTTCTTCTTGGCAGCCAGCTTCATCCGCGTCCGCACCGCCTTCTCCGTGGCTCTCTTTCCGCCTCGGCGGGGCGACTTGCTGACGTGCCGTTCGCCAGCGGTGCGATCGGCAGCAGCATCCTGAGGGATGTCGCTCTCATCGCTCAGATCGGTAAACACGACCTCGTCGCCTGGAACGAGTTGCGGGGTCGGGTCGCGCATGGGAGCAAGCTGCCGGCGCTCGGCGAACTTCCCCGTGAACGGGGCGTGCTCGAGGGCATCGATGTAGGCCGCACGCGCAGCGGCTTGATCCTCATAGGAATGGAACGCCATGTTGCGATTCTTCGCGAACTTTTGAATCTGGCGCAGAAGGTACCAGGACGTGCCCTTCTGGTACTGAGGGTCCCAATTGGGCAGGGCGATCGATGTCCGCTTGGCCGGATGCCAGACATAGAGGTTGTCGGCATTGCCCGCGGAAGCGGTCGCAACCACCTTCACCGAACGGCTCGACGTGACGCCCCTTCGCTGATCGCGTTCCTTGCTATAGCGCGCGAGCTCGCTCATGAGCTCGGTCGTGATCTTCGGATCGTGGAACCGCTGGCCTTCGAAGGTGATGCCCTCCGCTGTCAGCAGGCATTCCTTGGTGATGCCCATGATCTTGTCGAGGGCTGCGACCTTGTCGGCCTTGGGACGCCCATGCGCTGCGACGCCATCCCGCCACTTCAGCGCCGGAGCGGCATTGATGCCGGAGTGAACCTCCATGTGATACCGGGTCACCACATATCGCCAGAACAAATCTTGCAGACGCTGTCGATCGTGGACTGCGTCCACCTCGGGCTTGAGATCGAGAAGGCTTCTGTCCTTCGGGGTCAACGGGATGCCGCCGGCAAGCAGATGCCAGACGTTCTCGTTCAAGGTGCCGAAGATGCGTTCGACATAGGCCTTGAACATCGGGATCTTCACCGGTGCCCAGATGACGTCGATGTTTGCGGCTTCGCAACTGGTCTGGAACGAGGTGCCGACAAACTCCCAGCCGTTGTCGACGATAATGGTCGCAGGCTTCCCGTAACCATCGGCGGCCACATTCTTCTCGCCGTATTCGTCGAGGAGGAACTTCTTCCTGCGAAGGACCTGGCGCAGGCATTCCATGACGGAATTGAGACTGGGGTGCTCATAGGTGAAGACCGCGCCCAAGATCATTCTGGAGTAGCAATCGATGGCGCAGGTCAGCCATAGGCGACCGGCGGCCACCGGCTTTCCGTTCTCATCGAGCACCGTTGACCAGACGTCGATCAGGGTATGATCGATCATTACCAGTTCCAGGGGCTCGGACGCGACCATCGGCCGGCGACGGCCGCCCATGCGCCGGAAGGCTTCCTTGGCACCGTACTTCTGTTCCATGTTCCAGATGTTGCGACTTGCCGTGATCCAGTTGCGGATCGTCTGGTCATGCGGACGCGGGAACGGATCGGTTTCCGTGATGGGTCGGCCGCGCTTCTCACGACGCTTGACGAGAATACGATAGGCGCGGTCGAACAAAGCGATTGCGTCGCTGGGGCGTCGTGCGCGCCGAGCCCAGTACCAGGCTACAACGGCGCTCGCGAGGTTCAGGATATCCTCGGGCCAGCGCTGCTCGCGGTCATGCTTTCCACGTCTGTCGTAGAAGGCGGCCAGAGGCCGCTCCATGGGGGCACCGCAGTCCTTCAGGGCTCGCAGCAGTGCGCCTGGCGAAGGCTTCCAGTCGAAACCCGCTTCCTTGGCTTGCGCGTAATGGTCGCTGATGAAACGCCGAACGCCAACTGTGCCCCTCCCGACATTCCCCAGGTCGTCGTATTGCCGGCAATAGAAGCGGAGCGTCCTCGCCTGCATCAGCCTCTGCTGGGCGATCAGGCGCCGCTCCCTCTCCTTCAGGGTAATCTTGGGATCGTCCGCGGGAAGCAGCGCCACCGGAGCGACCTCGGCCTCGGGTCTGATCCTGCTCTCAGTTCCGATGCGGTTGGCGAGACCATCGCTACGCATCTGGTCGAAGATGGACTTGTCGAGGATGATCGGGGCATTGACGTACTTCTGACGGAACACGAATGCGGGTTCGGCGTCGCGCTCGATCATGCACTCGCGGTACTCGGCGAGGACTGGCGCTTCATGCTCTGGAAGCAGCAGTTCATAGACCTGCCCTTCTTCGACATCGCTATCGTTCACCATGGCAAGCCGCCTGGCAGCTCGAAAATCGGCCTGTTGTCCTGGACGCGGGATACCGTAGAGCTCGGCGTCAGCGGGGTGGAGAGATCGATCGCGATCAGTCGGCGCACATGCATCGAGCAAGCCTTGGCGAGCGCCTTGGGTCCATCGCCCAGGGCTTCCAAGACCCTTCGCCATGACAATGTCTGACTGTCGCCGAACGCATCTCGGAGCAGCGTCAGGTCCTGGGCCGAGATTGTGGCCTTACGCTTGAGGAAGACCTTCCGCACCAGAGCGTCGGTGATCGGGTGGGAGATGTGCTCGCTCTTGACGACGGTGAGGAAGAACCACCCGGCCGCCCTGTAGGCCTGCTCGGCAAGGGCGAGCTTGTTCTGATAGGCTTGGTCGTGATTGCGCGGATCGTCGTCGTCCTTAACCTCGATGATCATGGTGGAGATCGTGCCTGGACTCCGCGGCTTCCATGCCCGCACGGCGTCGACAAAGGGAACACCCCTGGTGACGGATGCTGCAAAGGCGGTATCGACAGTGACCTGGAGATCCGGGATGAAGTCCATCATCTTCGCTTCGCCGACGATCGCCATGCGAAGAAGATGAGGCTGGGCGAACATGCTGTGCACCGGGGTGGCAACCTCGCACAGTTCGTAGAATGGCTTCTCAGCCCTGATGGATTCCCACTCAATGGCGCGCATGCCTGCCTTGACCATCACCGGTCTACCAACCGGCTTGCGCTGGCGACCGTTGACAATCTTTCGATAGGGCTGGGAGCCTCGTGTATAAATCTCAGCGACGGCGCCGCCGTCAACCGTCTGAAATCCCTGCTTGAAGATGCGCTCGCGATGAGAAGACAATCGGCGATCCTTTCCTGCAACGCCTGAATATGTTGCCGACAGCCTCTTGCGCTGACAGCAGTCAAGTATTGATAACTTTCAAAACCTTGTAGAATGCTGAGACCGACTGCCTAACGAGCGATGAAGATCGCGGCAGCCGGCTAAGCAGTCATGGCTTGAGGTGACCTGGGCGAATTGGAAAAGGGATCACGTCGTCGATTCCTTCGGGGTGCAGGTGGGCCCGTCGATTGGCTTCCGCCTGCACGGAGACGGCAATCGCAACGAGGGAACGTTGTGCCGCCTCCTCGAATGCGCTGGCCCCCAGCTCGTCATGGACGCGCAGCAGGCGGGTGAGGACGCGAATGAGCAGTTCATCGGTCATTGGCTTCGCTCCTCTTGGCGGCCTTGGCATTGACCGAGGCGAGGATGGTCTTGAACTGCTCCCGGCCGATGTGGCGCGTCCTGATCAGCTCGTCGGCGACGGCGCGGACCCTGTGGCGGTTGGCCTCGATCATTTCGATTGTGCGCCGATAGAGCTTCTGCAGATGGGCCTCCACGATGGCAGCCAGCCGAGGGTCGCGAGCAAGCAGTGCGGGGATGTCCTTGGAGCCCCCACGGAAGCTCAGGGTCTCCCCAAGGCCTTCGCCGGCATGGAGCATGCCGACATAACGCGTGGCGCGTGCCAGATCGCTGCCAGCCCCACCACCAGAGCCGGTGCCGGGCTCACCCAAGAAAACCTGCTCCGCGGCGCGGCCGGCGAGCAACTGCATCGTCAGATTCTCGACCGCCGTTCGCGTCGGCAGGAAGCCATCGAACTTGAGGGTGGTGGAGCCACCTCGGTCATCGCGGATGACGATGCTGATCGATTCCACCTCGCCGATGCCGAGGATGTCGGCGACGATGGCATGGCCGGCCTCGTGCAGGGCCGTGCTCTCGATCACCGTTTCGGTCCTGACATCGGCCGGCACGATCGCCTCGAGGAGATCGGCCATCCGCAGAGGCCGCTTGGCCGACCGGGCGGTGCGGCGGGCCGTCTTGACCCAGCTGACCGCCATGGCGCCGGATGCGCCGGCAGCGAACTGGCCCGCCTGCGTCAGGTCCTCCCCCTCGAGGTCGGTGCCGAGATGCTGGCGCAGGATGCCCTGCATGTCCTCGGCAGTGGGCGGGGCGATGTGGATGATGCGATCGAGCCGGCCAGGCCGTACGAGGGCTGCGTCGAGCTTCTCGGGATGATTGGTGGCGCCCACGATGATCAGCCGATCGGTCGTGTCGTTGACGGCGCCATCAAGCTTGTCCAAGAGATGGGTGATCACCGGCAACCACCAGTCTGCTCCTCGAGGCGAGATGCTCGCGCGGTTCGGGACCGCGTCGATCTCGTCGAGGAAAATGATGGCTGGCGCGGCGGCCTTCGCGTCGGCGAACAGCTTGTCGATCTGCTTGACGATGCTGTCGAGATAGCCCGGCGATTCAGAGAACCACTTGCCGACCGAGGTGGCGATTAGCGGCAGGCCGGTCGTGTGCGCCAGACTTCGCGCGAACGTGGTCTTGCCCAGACCCGGCAGGGAAGCGAGGACTACATTGGCATCGATGGCGTCGAAACCGATCTCGCCCCGACGCCATGCCTCGAGGTCCTCGATCAGGTTGAGGGCCCATTCCTTCGCCGCGCCATAGCCGTGAAGGTCATGGATCGCGGGTACGCCCTGAGTGATCGGCGAGGACGAGCGCTTGCTCGCGACCGCCTTCTTGAGCCGCTCGACGCACTGGGTCGGACTGGTGCCGGGGCGCAGGCATGCGACGATCTCGTCGAATTCCAATCCCGTAGCGATGTCATTGGGAATGGTCTTGAGGCTACGACCGCACATGCGCCTGATGACGGTGCCGATGACCTCGCCGTTGGGTGCGGGCAAGCGCACGACCAGGTCGGCCGCGGTCCGCATAGAGGACGGCAGCAATCTCTCCGGATCATGGCCGACCCCAAGAACGCGGCCTCCCATCGCCAGCGCATCCATGGTCCTGGCCGACGAGGTATCATTGGCGATCTGGCTGGGCCGCAAAGGCGTGACGCGCGCCTGCACGAAGTCCCATTGCCATGGCTTGAGCAGATGCGTGAACGGCACGGTCCAATCGGGGCCGGGTGGCACGACGACGGCGCAGAAGTTCTTGGTGTCATGGAGCTGCTTGACGCCGTCCATGCCGATCGTGTGCTGGAGCAAGACCAGCGGCAGCAGGTATTGGGGTGACTTGTCCTTGCGCTCGTTAGGGAGCCGTCCCTCGATGACGAGTTCGGTCTCGTCCAGCCCATCGAGCCAGTCGTTGTTATCGGTCATGATGTGTCTCTTCGCCGGCGCAGGGACGTGCATAGCCGTCCGGTGGCAGCCGGTCCTCAGTGCCCATTGCGGGCGCGATGTCGGAAAGGGTTCAGCGCTCAGGAAGCGCGTTTGACCGACAGGGATATGAGGCGAAGAGGGGCGCGAACGAGCGTGGCCGCAGCAGGGTGGCGGGCGGTTTCGACGGCAATGTGCAGAGCTTGCGACATGGCGGATTCTCGTTCAATGATCGAACAAATAGTGAACCGGGAAAAACCTGTCAACGACCGCTCGGCGAGCGGACGCGAATTCAATAACGGTATGGTTAATTTCCGAACGCTTGCATCCTGACCTTCCGGTTTGCATGATGGCCCCGGGAGGCACTGCATGACCGGTTACAACCACTATCCCGATTGTTCATGCGGTTGGTGCATCAACCACGGCCGGACCCGTGCCAATCGCGCGGAGCTCAAGGCGTTCTATCGAGTGCACGAAGCAGAATCCTTCCTCAAGAAGAACGGCGCCCGATCGATCGCCGGCTGCTACGTCAATCCGAACGCTAGGTGCCCGGTGTGCGGTGCAGCGGTGTTCTTCTATGCCAACGCCTTCGGCAGCAGGGTCTATTTCGACGACCTCGGGCCGCCTTGGCACAAACACCCCTGCACCGACAACCCGCGGAAGCCGATCGGAGAGCATCCCGCCTTCACCGGCGGTCCCGTCCGTCGCGCAGCCGGCATCACCCAGGAACTGGTGGAGGCGGCCAGAACCGCAGGCGCTTTCCATGCGTCGCCGGACAACGGCGGGCGCTGGCACCTCCTCGTCGTGGTGGCAGTGGAACGGCGGGGGAAGTCGAACAGGTTGCTGACCGAGCACTTGGCAACCGACGACGCGCAGCGCGTGTGGATCTCCTGCGTCTCGGACGAACCGATCTTCGAGGTTGGGGATTTCCTCAGTCGCCAGGGTAAGCGCTTCTCGTTCTTCCACAAGGGCGAGATGTCACCGGCGGGATTCGTCCTGGGCGGTCCCGTGACGATCGAGGTTGCTGAAGAACCAATAGCGAGGCCGCCTGCGCCACAGCGGCCAATTCCAAAACTCAAGCTGGGCGCCCGCAAAAACCGTGGCTTGTAGAGCGTTGGTGTGATTCATTTCCATGGTCTGATCCTGGAGCGTCATCATGGACCCGCATTCGCTTTTCAGCCTGAACGATCATCTTGAAGCCCTGAGCCAGCACGGTGATCCCCTCGAGGTCCTGGAGCGGACGGTGGACTTCGAGTATTTCCGCGGCTGGCTCGTCGAGGGGCTGGGCTACAGCGACGGCAGCAAGGGTGGCCGTCCCCCCTTTGATCCGGTGGCCATGTTCAAGATCCTGATCCTGCAGGCCCAGCATAACCTCAGTGATGCCCGCACCGAGTTCATGGTCCGTGATCGGCTCAGCTGGATGCGGTTCCTGGGCTTCTCGCTCGGTGATCGCACGCCCGATGAGAACACCATCCGCCATTTCCGCAACCGCATGACCGAGACCGGCACCCTCAAGCGGGTGATGAAGGCCTTCGACTGGCAGTTACACAAGAAGGGATACATCCCCATGTCGGGCCAGATCGTGGATGCCTCTCTGGTGCCCGCGCCCCGGCAACGCAACACCGATGGCGAGCGCGAAGCGATCAAGGCGGGCAAGGCAGCCGATGAGATCTGGCCAAACGAACCGGCCAAGGCGGCCCAGAAGGACACCGATGCGCGCTGGACGCTCAAGATCGGGGGCAAGGTGCGCTATCGGGCGGACGGCATGCCCCTGCCCATGATCGCCCTCCCGGTGTTCGGCTACAAGAGCCATATCAGCATCGACCGGCGCTACGGCTTCATCCGGGCTGCGGCGGTCACCTCGGCTGCCCATCCCGATGGCCACATGCTGCGTCATGTCATCGACAGGCAGAATACCGGCAGTGAGGTCTGGGCCGATAGCGCCTATCGCTCCCGGAGCAATGAAGCCTTTCTGGCCGATCGCATGCTGACCAGCCGCATCCACCGGCGCAAGCCCAAGGGCAAACCGATGCCGGTTGCAACCGCCAGAGCCAACGCGGCCAAGTCTTCGATCCGCGCCAGGGTCGAGCACGTGTTTGCCCATCAGAAGAACAAGTTCGGTCTGTTCATCCGCACCATTGGTATCAAGCGCGCCGAAGCCAAACTGACGCTGGCCAACCTCGCCTACAATTTCGATCGCCTCGTCTTCCATGAAAGGCGAGCGATCGTGGGATGAGTCTATCCTGAAAACCGGGAAATACCCGTTTTCGGGCAAAGCAGGCCGATAGAAGCGGCCCCAAAGCCGATGAAAACACCCAAATCACCACCCCGTCAGCGCACGCCCGCCTTGAATGACCAGTTTTTGCGGGTGACCAGCTGGCTCCGGCATCCAGCATCCCCGTCAAGCCCGCTCGAACCTACGATATGACCAAGAAGGAAATGGCGCACTTCCACGCCAAGCACAGGACCGTCCAGCAACTCTGCGACGATCTTTTGCCGACCGTGCGGGCCTATGCCAAGGACGGCTTTCGTAAGCCTCGGCAGGTCTCCGAAATGCTGAACCGCGATGGTCATCGGACGCTCCTCGGGGCGAAGTGGACGCCGAGGCTGACCTATTTTCTGCTGGGGCTGATGTTTCTACCTGACCAAAAGCAGTCTGATCCAAGCGACCGGCCGTCGAGCAAACCGGAGGCGTCAGCGTCATCGATGACGGCAGACGATATTGCGACTCGACTGTCCCGACTGGGCCGTGTGACCATTGCCGATTAGGCTTGACCGGCTCAAGAACCTCCAACTCGAAGGTAGGTCACCTCGAAGCGCTTGATGGCGCGGTGCTCCTGTAGTCGGTTTGCCAAAGTGAAAGCATCGTTCAGTGCGAACTGCTGGAAGATGTCGAGGCCTCGGTCCAACGATATCTTCCATCCGGTGTCGGTGACGATGTGCCTGGCATGCGCGCTGCCAGAAGTATCGAGCGACCAGGTGAAGTCGACGCCCGAGCCCTGACATCCGGCAACTATCGCGTCCAGATGCTCCCGTTGCTTGTCGACGCCGAATTCGTCGGCAACAGTTTCGAGGTGCACACTCACCTGATCCTCGGGAGCCTTCCTTTTTACGATGACCTCGATCAGCTCCATCAGGTTCCGAGCTTGGTAGAAAAGCCTGATGTAGGGGTCTGTGATAGTCACTTGCTTGGCGCCCTGCAGGTAGGGTCCAAAAAGCGAATCGTAGCTGACACCCTTTCTGTTCTCCCCGAAGACCTCGTGTCCCTCGGTCGGACCTGTCGGGGGGAGAGAAGCTTGCGCCGAACGCTCCGGGGCCGCGGCGATCTTTTCGGGAGCTACATCGACGGCAGCCGCGCCCCCGCGCCTATTGTAAAACTGCGGGTACTCCTGCTCTTCAACGGTCGTCACAGCGTGCTTCCGACCATCCGAACCGATGAAATGGAAATCGACCTCGGGATAGGTGCTGTCGATGCGTGCCAGCTGATCCTTAACCCGCTTCCGACTCTCCAGCGCCAGGCGCAGCAGTTCCTCGACCTCTGGTACGGTCTCGCCGCCGCTGGGGAACAGGAGCTTGAGCATGCCGGACATCGTCTTGTAGATCGCGTCGCGATCGCGCGTCGAAATCTTCTCGCTCAATTGGAAGTGGGTCTGGAACCGGTTCGAGAAATCCTCTTGCCGCAGATGGCGCAAGATCTCGGCTAGATAGTCGACGATGAACCCGAAGCCTTTGGTGAACATCTCTGCGCGGATGACGTCGATCTCCCACCCTGGCACGTAGGCATGAAGGCGGTCGATGAAGGCAGAGTCGTGGAACTGCGGCGGCAGCGCCTCGAACAGATCGCTGTTCTTGAGCATGTAGGGCACGTTGTGATCGGTGTTGCCTACGAATGCGAAGCTGGCCTCGGCGCCCATCGGCGTGATGCCGCGCGAGAAGCTCTTGTTGGCCATGTAGTTCTTCATGATGTCGACGAGGGCCTTGTTCGCCGACTTGTCCCGGCCGGCGAACTCATCGAAGGCCACGACGTCCCAATAGCCGACCAGGCCAATGCGCCCGTTCGCATTGTTCACGAAGAGCTTCGGCACCGAGACCTCACCGCCAGAGATCAGCTGCCCGTGCGGGGAGAACTCGGAATAGATATGCGACTTGCCCGTGCCTTTGGGACCCAGCTCGATGATGTTGTAGTTGCGCTCCACGAAAGGGATAAGGCGCATCAGCTGAAGCAACTTGCTTCGACGGCCGAACTGAGCTGGGTCCCAACCGATGCTCTGCATCAGCAGGTCGATCCATTCGTCGGTGCTAAACGACGAACGAGCGCCGAGGTAGGCATCGTAGTCGACGCGCGCAATCTGGATCGGCTTGAGGTTTTCGATCACCCATGGGGATTTACGAGCATCCTCATCGAATTCGTACTGAACGTCGGTGATGCACCAGACCTGGGTGACCAGGAGCCGAGGATTGGCCTTCACCGTCCCGCTGTCGATGGCAACCTTCTTGATGCCCAAATTGTCGAAAACCGCTTCGTAGCTGTCGGTCTTCTCGTTCAGCGAGACGCTGACCTGATCGATGACCTTGTACCGGCCCTTCTCGCGGATAGTGGACTGGATCAGCCCGGCCTCGTTGCGGTGCACATAGTGCTTCCGCAGGATTTCCTTGACCGTCTCGATACCGGTCTGGATGGAGGCCTCATCATCGGTCGCGCAGTACTGACCCAACAGGTATTCGAGCACATAGGTCGGGACGATGGCGTTGCCCTTCACCGCTTTGACCAGGTCCTTACGGACCACGTAGCCGGCGAAGTGGGCATTGATCTTGTCGTCAAGGCTGCTCATCCGCGCCCCCTCTAGAAATCGAAGTCAGCGGAGATGCCACGGCGCAGCTGGAAGCGCTGGCTGGCATATTCCTGGAAGAAGCGCGTAGTCCCCTGCCGCTCTCGGAGCTTCAGCAGAACGGTCTGGTTGTTGTAGGCATCGGCCTCGCGCGCCAACAGGAACTTGCGAGGCACTTCACGGTCCCTCGGGTTCTCGGACGTGAAATCGAAGTCGATGACGTGCTCGTCCGACAGAAGCTTGCCGTCCTCGGCGTAGATGCCGGCGACGAGCTGCCGCCCCTGGACTTTGGCGGTCATCGGTTCCGACTGGTAGAAGGTGACCGAAATCTGACCCGAGGTGATGAGGTTCTTGCCCGACGAAACGATCTGCACGGCGACGTTGCGGGTGTCGGCCTCACGCGATTTGCCGACGCGCAACAGGGGCACGACGATCTCCTGAAGCGATGCGCCGCCGTGAACGAAGCGGCTACCGCCTCCCTGCGTTCGCAGGCGGGTTATAGAGTTGGGAATGAGGACATCAAGATCGCCGTCAAGGCCGAGCTGACGTTCGCTGAACTTCCGGAAGCCGGGGACTGCTTCAAGCTGGCGCCCGACAACGAAACGGCGGTTCTGAGCCAGGATCTGCTCTCCGGCGGCTTTGGCGCTGGAATAGTCGCTCTCTTCCAGCGGCCGGTGCTGATAAATGAAGCCATGGTCGGCGGTGATCAGGATGTTGGAGAAATTCGCCGACGTCAGCTTGCGAACCAAGGCGACAAGATCTGCCACAGCGCTCTCTGCGGCCTCGGGCAGACGCTCCTCTGAGCGCGCGTTGTCGCCGACCACATCGATCTGGTTGTGATAGATGTAGACCACGTCGTGGTCGCGGAACAATTCCTTGCCCTCGTCGACCCGCATGCTCAGCATCTCCTCGGCAGTCATGGCCTTGACCTTGTCGCCAACGCGTCCGGTGCCGAGCTGCTTTTCGCGCCCGACCGTGCCCACGATCTTCTGGTGGCCATCCAGGGCCGTGTAACCGTCCTCAGGCGAAAGGTGCAGCGCCTTGGACGGCAGCAACGAAGCCATGCCCAGCTGGGTGAAGCTAGGCAGCACGCCGATCATGGGCGACAATTCTGCGTCGAAGCGGTCGAGCTTCTTGATCTCGGTAAGGGTCTGTTCGGCGATTTCGAAACGAAGCGCGTCCGAAATAATGACGACGACCTTCTGGTCCTTGCGACGGAATTCCGACGCCTGCTCCCGATAGAAGTCGATCTGGCGCGGCACGCCCGGCACGGACCAATCCGACAATTTGGCGACCTGATCCTGCCAGGCGTTGTTGAGCGGCAGCAGAAAGCTCGATCCGTAATGGTTCTCCACCGTGTGGAACAGCTCGCCCAGGATGGATGGCTGCTTGCTCCTGTGCATGTGCAGGATGAATTTGCGATAGAGCTGGTCGAGCCGGAACCAGGTCGTGGTGTAGCGTTGGATGGCCTCCGCCGGCGACGTCATGCCAAGGTTGGCTTCGGCCAAGCCCTGCTGGAATTGAATGGCGTAGTCGATGGCCTGATAGATATCGGCATAGCGCTCGTACCAGTGGCTCTGGCGTCGCTGACGGATCAGGTGGAGTGCTTCGGACGCAGGCAGCGTCTGTTCGGCCAGGGCATGCACCACTGAGCGGATGAGCTGGCGGTCAATCTCCTCGAAAAGGTCGATGCCGTCCAGGGTGGAGAGCTCACGGCCTCGAACATCCTTGGGAATCTCGAGCAGGTCCTGCCATTTCGCGGAGAGCTTCTCGAAGGCCTGGCTGCCACGGCGGTCGTTCTTCCAGCGAGCGACCAGCAACTGCGCCTCAGGCTTGAGAGAGGCTGCCTCGCCGAACGCCAGCTTGTACGCCGCGTCGAACAGCGTGAGCGCGAAATCCTCGAAGTCTGGCTGTTCGGCCGTGTAGCCGTAAGCGGTACCGATCTGCTTCCAGAGGAAGCCCTCGAGATTGCAGCGCGTGATCAGGCGAAGATACTCGTCCGAACCATCGGCGAATTCCACCAGAAGCGCCTCGATGATGGTGTCGAGACCGCCGCCAGCATTAACGCATACCGCCAACATCCGCATACGAAGCTGCGACGGCGTATCTGTCTCATGCATGCGCGCCTTCAGAGCCTCTACGCGACCTTTGGCCCGGTAGAACTCCATGTGGTCACGGACAACGGGCTCGAACTTCAGTGGCAAGCCCAGCTCTGTCAGCCAAAGGGTGGCCTGGTCGGCATGGAATTCTGTGGTCGACAGCAGGACGTCGAGCAGCCAGTTGGTTTGATCGACCGGCTTAGGGCCGTGGTGATAAACGAGGAACTTGCTTTCGGCCTCTTGCCGCAGCATGCGGTATTTCAACCCGAACTCGTTGTTGGCGACCTCGACCTTGATCACCCCGGGAATATCGGCCTCATCGAACTCGTGACGAAGATCGCGATCGGCGTCATACCAGAACACGATGCGGTGCTGGTCGAACAGCCGGCGTAGCGAGGAGGAAATCCGGTCACTCATCGGTCGCCCCCAGCCCCTTGATCGTCCGTAGTGCAGCGCCGAACTTGGGGTAGTTCGCCTTCACGCCATCATCGAGGTCGATCTCGATCCGCTGCTGGGCGAGCGGGAAGATCACGTCGCGCTCCCAGTCCTTGAGCTCGTCGATCTGCTGGGACACGGTGATGATGTCCTTGCGGGCCTTGGTCGCCTTCGCAGATGGCGTGGAGGGATCATCAGCCTGCTTTTCCAGCGATGCGCGATGACCCTCGAGCTTGCGTATGTGCTCGCGCAGGTAGTCGTTGAGCAGCACGGATACCGTCTCGGGACGGTAGCGGTGCATGTACATCAGTGCCTGGAACGTGCCCTTGGGGCTCGAGAACAGCCAGTAGATCGGGCGCTTCTTGAAGCGACGCACGTGGTAGTCGAAGAAGTCGCGCGTGAACCACTTCCGAACGTCCTTTCCGAGAGCTTTCTCCACGAAAGCAAGGTTTTCGCGGTAGTTCTCTTCCCCGAATGTGACGCGGAGGAATTTGCGAAGGCGCTCGGTGACGTCGTCGGCAAACCACTCGCCATCGAGGACGGGGATGACGTTGTCCTTGTCGGGCATGAACGTGGGCGACGGGGCTTTAGCGAGATAGTCCTCCAACCGCTCGCCTTGGTTTGCCAGCACCAAGCCGGGCGTATCAAGGCTGTAGCGCCCGAACATGCAGCCAACGGCGTAGTGCAAAAATTCGGATATAGTGTCTTCGAGGAGGCGCGCTTCTCGTTCGGCTTTTGTAATCTTAACACCATAGCGGTATGCGGGATTACAGGTAAGGGTAATTTCCTCAATCGGCACGTCGGGGGTCAGCTCGTCCTGCAGGCCATAGGCGTCGATGAAGATACGGTTGTTCTCTTCCTCCAGCCGCCGCATCTCGTCCGTCATGCCCTGCCAATGGGCGCGCAGGCGGGTATAGCTGGCTTCCAGCGTTCCGGTCCGGTGATCGGGCGAGAGCAGCGGGAGCTTAGTGAAATCCCAGGAGGTTTCGTACGCGTCCCAATCTGAGCGGCTCATTCTAACCAAGCTATCCGTATTGGCTTCAACGCGTTGGCGCCGTTCCAGGTTTAACTTCGTAGGAAGCGGAAGCTTGCTCAAATTCGTTAGGCGGTAGTCCAGAGTTGGGCTCAAGCCAGAGAGAATCAGGTTGATCGCTTTGCAGTTCATAAACCCGAGCGCGAGGGCCGCAACTCCATCCTCTAAGAACATTGACGGCCCTGTTGAGTCAAATACTTGACCCTTATCATACCATCTAAGCGAGAATTGACCCGAACTAATGCGACTCCAACCGAGTCCCGCCATTAGTTGCTTGTCGAGTGCGCGGATATTTGATCTTTCATAGGCTTTGATGACAGCGCCGTTAAAAATCCAGTTGATGAATATTTCATTGTTCCCAAACCAGCGCCTGAAACTTCCCCCCTTTCGATGGGGAAACCATTTTGAAGTGGCGTCATCCAATTTGGGCGTCAGAGACGACTTATCCACCGACACTTCATGCCAAAATCGCAAGAAGAGTTCATTGTTGCCAGTTGTTAAACCCTCTCGTAGGTCGGCGTTCTCCCCAAGTAGAGTCTTACGGTCCTCAAAGAGGCCCAAGATGGCAGCACTGAACCAATAGGCGAGTGGTGCGCCCGGAACTTTCTCGAATTCCGAGCTCGCCGCCTGAAAGCGAACTTTCGCCCCACGCGTTCCGTCGGTGAAAATACAATCATCGACGCCGTATTTTGCATCATATTGGGAAAGATCGATAGTAATAGATGGACTGCGCAACGATGTCCGGAAAATTCGATCAATGTGAAACGGCTCTACATACTGGAAGTTTCTATTGTGGAGCCGAAAGAACTCCCCACGGCTGGAGTAGTTGGCCTTGGTTTGCGCGATGAACGCAACCGACCCCCAGTCGATCCCAAATATCCCCCGGCCCATATGCAGAAGTGACTTAATATGTGCGGTCTGGAAGAATTTATGCCGAAAGTTCTCAAACGATGACAGAAACAGCCAAGATGGCAAGTTTATCATCCCAACAAAGCCGCCGGCACCTGCGCGTATGCACCTCTCCATGAACATAGTGAAAAGATCAAATCTGCTTGTTTCGTATTCGCGAAAGGCAAAATCAGTCAGTTGATCGTTCATGCCACCTGCGCCCATGTAAGGCGGGTTGGCCACCACCACGTGGTACTTCGGCGACAGTGTCTCGGCCATTCGCAGCAGGGCTACAACGCGCGCCTGTACCTCCTTAAGCAGCAGGTCGCTGCCGAAATCCCGCGCCTCGACCACCCGCAGCGTCTCGGCCGGATCGCGCAATTTCGGCACGATCAACGAGCCGAAGTTCTTCGCCTGCTCGAACTGTCCCAGCGTCTCGCGCAGTTCATCGGTAAACAGATCGCGCCCCACCACGGCGGCCACGTCCTGCATCTCAGCAGGTGTAAAGCGAACGTTCTGCAGCACGACGATGTTGGGTTTCGCTTCCAGGCGCAGGAAACGCCGCCGCCCGAGCCTTTGCGCCGCCTTCATCGCCAGCGCAAAGGCCGCAAGGGCACCGGCACGATCGTCTATCTCGATACCCGTCAAATTATGCTCGATGATAAGCGACGGTATCTCGACAGGGTCGAAGCCCTCCTCTTCGTAGATCGCGTATAGCAGATCAAAGGCATAGGTCAGCATATGGGCAGAGCCGCAGGCTGGATCGCAGACCTTGATCTCCCTTGGCGAATTCACGCGGAGGAAGTCGGTCTCTGGCTCCTCGGGCGCGATATAGTAGTCCATGCGCTCGGCTAGCTTTGAACCTGGCCTGTTCAGCAGCCACAGTCGGCCCAGCGAGTTCTCTACGAGATACCGAACGATCCAATGCGGCGTGAAAAGCTGGGTCGCGGCCGGGATGTTCTCGGCGGTGATCTTCTGGTTCTTCTTCAGCCCAGCGAAGACCTGATCCTTCTTCTCCGAGATGTAGAACTGGTAGAGCCAGCCAATCACCTCAACGTCCTGACACGCCTCTTCGGTCATCGCGTTTCGCGTATGCGCGAGGATTGAGTTCTGCGACAGCAGATCGTCCGGCATCAGCAGCTCGGTGAAGTCGCTGATCTTCTCGAACATGAAGGGCATGTGCTCATGCCACTGGTTGCAGGTCGTCACCAAGAGTAGGCGATAGGCCTCGCCCTGGGGATCGCTCGATGGCGAGCGCCCGTCCAGCAGCGCCAGTACCTTGGCTTTGATGGGGGCAGGCACGTCGTCACTGACGTTGCCAGCCAGAGCCTCAGCGAGAAGCTCAGGACGCGTCTGGCCATCAGCAGGCGACACGGCACGGATGGAGGTGTAGCCGTTCGCATCCATGAAGCGAAGCGCGGTGAACCGATTGAACCAGGTGTAGGCAACCTGTTCGACCACCTGCTCTCGCCCATTGAGGGAGATCGCGGCCTCCAGCTCCTTCACGGCCTGAGGCGCCTCACGGCGCGCAGGACTGCTTTCGGCAAGAAGAAGGCCGAGCTTGCCACCTACCTGCTCCATGAGCTGATTGCGTGCCGCCTGGGCGAACTTCTTCAGAGCATTGGTGTCCATCAGACGATCACCTTCCGACCTTTCCGGATCTCAGCCAGGAAGGTTCGCTTGTTGGACTCGAAATAAGCTTCAACGTCCTGTTCGCTCGCCAGATATGGCCGCTCCCAGCGAACGAAGAGGTCCGTCCCCGTCACAAAAGTTTCCTCGACCGGCGGCAAGCCAGGAGGTTCGCCAACGTCTGGTGGGGTCTGAAGCGCGAGGAGACGCATGATCTCGGCCATTACGTCCTTCAATACCCGCGTGCGTGCGCCGGTGGCGCGATCGCGAAGGACGGCGATGAGATGCACCTCCGCCAGTCCTTCCTTTAGGCTCTCGATATGCGCGAGCACGGACCGCTGATTTTCAGGCGAGAGAGAGCTGAACTCGGACAGTTGCCGAACCTTTGAAAGGCACTCGTCGATGGCCGCGATAACGAAGTTCCGCTCTTCGAGGGCCTTCAGCTCGACGCTGGCCTTGAGCTCGTAGAAGGACGATTTCAGGCCCTGGATCACGCCACCCTTGTGGCAGTTGGGGTCTTCGAGCGCGGCCTTTATGGCCTTTACCTCTGCAAAGCCGACGTATTGAAAATTCGATTCATTCCTCTCGAGGAAAACACGCACCTCGTCGTAGATCGCCTTCTGAGGGCCATTCATGAAGGTGCGGATCGGATCGAGTATATCCTCCTTACCATCGAGAAGTTCGTCTTCGCTCTTGGGGAGCTCGAGGACGTACCATCCAGGCTGCTTGTCGGCAGCAGCCTTCAGTGTCGCGCGGAGAGGCTCGAGTGAGGAGACAAAGGGGTACTTATCCACCTGTGCAGCCAGTCCCTCGATTTCAACAAGAAGCTCCTCAATACCCTTTGCCCATAGCGCCCCCAGAGACCGGGCATCGCCGGCATCTGCCGGACGATTGAACATCTCTGCATAAAGCTCCTTGAGCTTGCGAATCTGGGCGGCGGTGAACTCCTGCTGAGGCGAGAGCAGGACCAACTGATGCTGCGACGTGTTCTGCAGGGCCTTGGCCAGCTCCAGACCTTCAAGCTGCACGCCATTCAGACGGGTCTCGACCTTTCCACGCGCGGTAATGCTCGCAGCAAGGCACAGCGTTGCTGGCGCCGGCCAACCGTAGGAGTTGCCAGAAAAGTTCTCCAACAGAGTTTTGATGCTCACTCGGACGCCAGTGCGATCTTGAGATTGGACGAAGTTCAGGACTTCCTGCTCCGGCTCGGTCAGCCCTTCCCCTTCACGACCGAACAGGGTGCTCTCGGGCGACGCGGCCTTGACGATGTCGGCTTCCTTGTAGGTCACGCCCCTCAGCATCGGGAGGTTTACGTAGACCTTCTCCACCAGCGTCTGGAATGCTTTCAGCACGCGGTCCTGAGGATCGCCCGCCAGGTCGAGTTCATCTCCGCGGACAAAGATCTGCGCATCGGACATCAGCCGGCGCAATCGTGTCTCGACATCCTTATAGCGCCGAGCATTCTGCTCGTCCTTTTCGTCGATGATCCTGGTCCTCGACGATTGCTCCGAGATCTGCTTGGCTTGCCGAACGAATTTCAGCGTCTTGCGATAGAGCGAGAGATCGCGGACCAGGCGATCGTCGTCCGGCAGCAGGACCACGACATCGGCAGACGCCATGCTGCGCATTTTAACTGCATCGGGCGCCCTATCGTCGGACAGGGATGTCACGACGTGAACACCGAGCTCCTGCTCCTTTCCGGAGAGATTACCGTCCAAGCGCCGTGAGAACGGATACTCATGCTGCGTGACGGCGTACTTGATCTTGCGCTGCTTGATCACCTGATCGAAGACGAGATCTTCGAGGTCCTTCTGAAGCTCGCTGAGGTCGATCTCGGTGGATTTGATCTCCTGCTCGACATCCTTTTCTTCGTTGGTCAGGAAGTCGTAGCTGTCGCCGTTCGCCTGAATCAGCGTGTAGCGTTCGAGCGTGCCAAGCGCCTCTTCGATCTTCCTCCGCTGTGCGATCTGATCCGCGGAAGGATCTGTGAGTAGCAGGATGGCGATATTCCGAACGGTGGGTTTGAAGCCACGAACGTACTTGACCAGGAAGAGCGCCTTGAGAACCCTAACCGCAAGCGGGTCGTCAAGTTGGCGCTCCGCCAGATGCACGGATTGCTGCACTGATGACTTCAGTGCCGTCCTGATGCCCTCGAACATCATGTCGAACGAGGCCATGCCCCCGACTTCCATTGTTGTCAGGCTTTTTGCAACGGCCTGGAAGACGCCAAGCATGCTGCGCTCGCCCACCGAGCTGTGCTTGCCCTCGAAGGCGTTGTGCTCGGACAGTTCGCGGATCGCCAGCTGGAACAGATCGTACTGGTATGGAGGGAACGGATAGCTCGCGACGAAGTGGTCACGATCCCTGAAGCTTTTGAGCTTCAGAGAGCCATCGGTGAAGTCGTAGAGCGTCCTGAGATTGTGCTCCTCTCGATCGTACATGTTGCCAAGCATGATCTCGCCGGCTTCGGTCTTTTCGAGTAGGCGCCGCTGAATGACCTCCGCGACGTCGGCCGAGTTCAACGGCATCTTGGTGGCGAAGCGCGCCATGATCTTCGAGAAGTCATAGCCCTGGTTCTGGGATCGATCGCCGATGATCGACGACATTTCCTGCTGGGCAGTGACGATGACCCAAGCCTGGCCCTTGCATCGGGTATTCAGGCTCTCGGCAATCGTCTGCAGGTTGGTCATGAGCTTCACATGCTCGGCGATGTACTGCCCGACCTCGTCGACGAAGAAGTTCAAGCGGTAGCCTGGTCCCTGCGTATCAATCCAGGCCTTCACAGTGTTGGCGAAGTCCTCGATCGATACATGGGTATCGGTGCGGTATTGGCTGAGGATGTCGCCGGTGAGCTGTTGGGGGCCCATGACCTCGGAGAAGGCCTGCGCGATATTGGCCTTCTCCAGAAGAGCCTGTTCGCGGCCGCGTTCCCAGGACCTGCCAGCGATCCTGGTATAAGCGTCTCTGAAATCACCCAGCTTTCCACGGCTATCTAGGTCGCGCTCGAACTGGGCGATATGCGGCTGCTTGCCATAGTACCCGCACATTTCGTCGAAGACCTTCTGGAACACCGACAGCAGAGCGTCGATGTCCGTCTTCGAGATGACATCGGCCTTCTGGTCGATGTTGAAGAGAATGCTCTTCGACGGGATCGAGACTGCCTTTCGCAGCGCTCCCGCCAACATCGGGTTGTCCCTCACCTCATCTTTCTTCTCGAAGATCTGGATTGCCGTCACATCGTCGAGCCGGCGGTTCTCAAGCAGCAGCGCGAGCATCTTGAGCAGGTGCGACTTGCCCGAGCCGAAGAAGCCCGAGATCCAAACGCCGTTGGCGGTGGAGTAGTTGTTGTAGGCGTCAAGGAACTGCTCAAGACGCCGGCTTATCTCGTCTGTGATGACGTACTCGTCCAACTCCACCAGCAGGCTGGCTTCGTCGTCTGCCTTGATGACGCCATCGATCGGTCGATCGATCTGCTTCGAAAAGATCTGGCTAAGAGTAGTCATCGATCAGACCTCGAAATTCAGGATATTAAAAGCGCGGTAGTATTTGTCGTCACGCATGACGCCGAAAAGAACCAGCTCGGCACCAGTCGCAAGCGCATGCGAGTATTCCCCCGGGAAGAACATGACCGTTGGCTTGTCCTTGGCGGTGCTCTGGAGATTGTTGAGGACGTTGTGGGACCGGATGAAGGGGTAGACCTCTCCGATTCCCGACAGGAAGATCACGTCATGCTCAACTTCAGCGATCGCCTTCGCAATTCTAGGCACCAAATGCGTTGCAGGGTCTAGGACACCTTGTAACAACTCGAGCAACTCATCTTTGCCAATAGTTGGTTCGAGATCGATGACCTGATCGAAGATGTCTCGTTCTTGAAGAATTTCGACCGACATATCGAACAGGTTCAGGTCCAGGGCGCGGACGCCTGCATTGCCGATCTGCTTCGTGAGGTTGCGTCGGCTGGCCTCCATAGAGAGCCCGTCCTCAGCCGGATACGCGCAAATGAAGAAAGGAACTTCGTTTCCCAAGCCCTGCTTGCCGAGGAATCTCTGACTGGTCAGCACTTTCACCAAGTGATCGAACCGCTCGACTTCGCTCATGCTCATATCCTCACGCCCCCCGGAAACACAGCATGGTCCTGCGGCACATCCTCCAACAAGCGACGAAGTGGAGCAGACAGCGCAAGACGCTGGATTTCCTGTACTTCATTGATCAAGCCGGCCTCCCGCATAATCTTGAAAAGCACCTGTCGCGATCTTTGAATCGTGGATCCTGAACGCGCGGCAAGCCACTCATCCTCTTCCCCCTTGTCGTGGACGAAACTGTCGTATCGCTCCTTGGGAAGGTGCCGCTGGCGAGCATCATAGCGTTCGACAACGACCTCGACGGCAAACTCCCGGATCAAGCGGTACGCACGGCAGATTGCCAACCACAGCAATGCTGCTTGATCCGTGCGCGACGTCGACACCACCAAAAATTCGCGCTCAGATACCCGTAGAGTAGCGAGCCGGTTGACGATTTCTCGCCCCACGCGCTGCATCGATTTCCTCTTTGACGCGGCGAATGTGGCGTTTTCGGTCAGTTCGATGATAGCGGATTGCCAGTCGCCGAGGCTTCGATAGGCCTCAGCCAATCTAACGCTCTCGTTCAGAAAGAGGCCGCCCGTCGTGAACGACATGCTGTAAGAGGATAAAATCATGGTGTCGCCTTCACGTTTCCTGCATCGACTGCATCTAGGACGATCAATCGATCTCCTGGCGACGGGGGTGTTGAGATGCCCAGCCTCATTATGAGTTGAGGAAGCAATGCACGGCGCACCCTGATGGAAGTGCTGCCATCTTTCATTCCAAAATCACGAATGATGGTGTTTCGATCAGCCTCACCAAGGTTGGGGTTGGGCGTGATCTTCAGATCGATGACTGTGGACCATTCTTCATCCTCGAATGGGATGTCGAATGTCTGGCTGGCACCTCGAATTTCTACGACGCGAGCCAATGGGATGGTTTCGAACCTCTCAGTGAATGAAGAAAAGGCTCTTATGCACCAGCGCTCACCGTCCATCAGAAGCGCGCGAGGCACGATCGTGACCCAATAAGGATGTGGTTCTTTATCCGTTTGTAGGAGACCGTCTACCGGTTCTGCCGATAGAATTGCTCCAACGATCGAATGCAGAATCTCGTTGGCCACCTCACCGATTGGGAGGGTGAGCACTTCGTGTGGGGGAACAAGGCCAATCCAGAATTCCGATAAGGATTGCAATGCACCACCACTCGCCAGGAGCTGGGATAAATAGTTTTGCGCAGCGGTCGTGTTGTACCGAGGGCTAAAGTCTTCCCCTCGAACATATGCTCTCACGCTGAGGTCGTAACGGATGTTTTGCGGGGCGGCTTTTTTATAGGCGACCAAGTCGTTGGTAGCTTGGTTAAGCGATATACCAAACTTGGTGGCAACATCAGTACGATTGACCTTGCCATCCCACTGCAGGCGAAACTCGATGAATGCCAGGCGGCGCTCTATCGTCCATTTCTGTTTCACCGGCATCTCCATATTGCTCGCAATTATGATCTCACATTTTCTATGATCTCATAATTGCGGATCCCTGCGGAGTCTGCAAGCGCAAATTTTTGTGGCTAGTCAGTTTTGTATCGCCTGCACTGGTAAAGAGCGCTAAGATCGCCATAGCATGCAGTAGCCTTGCAATCGGCGATCCGACGTTTGTCGGATAAAACGCCGGATCGACTCTCGATTGTTCGAAATCGACTCGGTCTTAATTTTATCCGACAAAACAAAAAAAATGATGGTGGGCGCACCAGGATTTGAACCTGGGACCAGACCGTTATGAGCGGCCGGCTCTAACCGCTGAGCTATACGCCCATCTATTTCTATTTGGCTGATTCTCTATCCAAAAGCAATATACCTATGATGCTCATTATGAAGAATTCAGGTTATCCAGACTTTGAGGTTAACAGTTTAATACGCATCTAAAGCTGAATAGCCATAAAAATCCTTGCTATCTACTCCTCGAACTGGGCGGTATCACCGGTCAGTGCGGCAGCGTCATCCTCAGTCAGCCCGGTCCGATTTGGGTTATCCATCAAAACGGCGTCTAGGCTACTCCAGCTTGGTGATCTTTCAGAGAATGTACCGCCGTCGCCTTCCGTTAGGGTAACATCCTGCCAGATGAACGAGCCGGCAGTCATGTCGGCACCTCCATCCGCGGGAAGACGTGCCAGCAACAGGTCAATACCCCCGTGCTCAAGCTGTTGGTTCGTCCAGTGACATAGACGGTACCAACAGCACCGATAGTGATGCCATAACCATAGTCGTTACCGGCTCCGCCCAGTATCTTCTTCCAGTCCAGCGCGCCAGTGGCGGAGTACTTGACCACTTTGTCTCAAGAGATTTTGCTTCGTCAAAAGCACACACAATAAAGAAATAAAGATGACACTAAGATGTCTGGGTTGTCGACCCAAAACCCGGCCAGAGACTGATTGTGCTGACTTAGGTAACCAGAAGAAAATCCTGATCACCTAAATTCGAAAATTTACCTAAAGGGAATTGTATCCGATAGATCGCATTTGATCCTGGACTGGGCGTAATAAAACTTTTTCCAAAAAGATTTCCAGGATGTCACCAGATTTTAATGGCGTTACTGAAGCCTGATACGTGGGTGTTATGTTTATGAGCAACTCGGATAGTATTTGTGGGCTCGAGCGTATGACGTCATTACCATCAAAGGGATTAATATTACCCTTTGGTATTGCGCCGATTGATCTGGCACGATCATTCAATAAAGAATGTAATGCGACGAAGTCTCCGACGTCATCGACAGATGTTTCCCCGAGAGCGCGACGGGACAATGGGGTAAGCATCCACCAACCAACATTCTCTAGTCTGGTGTTCTCAATATGAGACTGAGGAAGAAAGTCAGGTTCGAGAATTTCTATCTCAGAGAGGATGCCTTTCATTCTCTGAGAATCTATATCCATTCTCCCTGGAGTTTTTTCATGCAGGTCGGCTACAATTTGTTCAGCTTCGGAAATACCGTAAAGACTGCCCGGCCATGGAGTAGAATGAGGATTATGCACCCCAACAGCAAATGGCCGATCAACTGCCGCGGTAGGCATGATGGAAATGGTTGGCCCCAGAGAACTGATATAGATAACGTCATCTATGCAACGAAGTCGCTCCAAAGTTTTTTTAGCGGCTTCTATGGCATCGATCATTTCCGGATGATCTGATTGGACAACAATTGCTCCAGGCTCATTGATATTACCATTGGCATCGCGTCCTAAATGACGATAGACGCTTCGGAGGTTTTCGAAAGCACCAAAACACCCATGTCTGCGGGCATATCTGAAGCTTGCGTCAACATCTTCAGAAAACCGGTCAATGGCGCTGCGCTTCAATCGTGGCATGTTATTTAATGCTGCAGGGAATCCCGCATGCAAACAGCGCCATATACTGCCTTCAGAAAGAACGTATTCAGTTGACACCGCATGATGCCGAGCCACCAACAAATCCGCAGTTGACTCTTGAATTTCAGCATCTATCGCAGACACTAACTCAGTGCCGGTTTCTTTCGATTTCGCTATTACGGGCAATCTGATTTGCATGCCGCCTCCTTTGCATTCAGTTTACCTTCCATCTTTGCATTTTTCCAATTTTCTTGATTTCAGATAATGCTTGTCGTGAAATTTGGATGACGTCATTATGTCAAAATGAGCAGTGAAACTGATTCCTCAGTGCATATGCGGCTTTTGAGGGCTGGTTGCACTCTTGCGCGAAATGGAAAAGATCTTTTGGTTCTTGAGAACGAGCTTTCCAGGCGTACGCTTGGAAAGCTCGAAATAAAGGTGAACAACGTTTTTTATGCCCCAACTTCCAAAAGTCGATGGGTGATTCTTTCGGACTGCTGGGATACGACGGTATCGCTACGTTAGGACGCGAGACATAAAAAAGACCCTCAGCTACCACTGGGGTCTTTTTTATGTATTTAGATCAGGCGATTAAAGCCCAATCTTCGTCCGTGGTCGCTTCTACTTTGCCAATCACGTAAGAGCTGCCACTTCCCGAGAAGAAATCGTGGTTTTCATCCGAGTTCGGCGATAGTGAAGCCAGAATTGCGGGGCTAACTTCAGCTTCCTGTGAAGAGAAAAGGGGATCATATCCCAGATTCATCAGTGTCTTGTTGGCGTTATACGCAACAAATTTCTTCACTTCTTCACTCAAGCCGAGTTCATCATAAAGAGATTCTGTGTAGTGACATTCGTTGTTGTAGAGCTCAAAAACGAGGTCGTAGGTAAATGCCTTGAGCTCTTCCAGATGTTCTTCAGGTTCGTTGTCCAGGGACACCTGATATTTGTATCCGACATAATAGCCATGCACGGCTTCATCCCGGATGATCAGTCGAATGAGATCAGCGGTATTAGTCAGCTTGGCGCGACTGGCCCAGTACATGGGTAGGTAGAAGCCAGAGTAAAAAAGCATACTCTCAAGCACTACGCTAGCGATTTTACGTTTAAATTTGTCGTCGCCATTATACAATTTGACGATCCGATCCGCTTTGTACTGGAGATATTGATTTTCTTCTCCCCAACGGAATGCGTTTTTGATTTCCTCAGTGGAGCAGAGTGTAGAAAATACCGAGGAATAAGATTTGGCGTGAACTGACTCCATGAAAGTTATGTTGGCGAGGACTGCTTCCTCATGTTGGGTAATGGCGTCATCAATCAGAGACGGCGCCCCAATGCTGCCCTGGATGGTGTCGAGCAGCGTAAGTCCCGTAAAGACCCGAACCGTGAGTTGTTTTTCCGCAGGGGTCAACGTAGCCCAAGAAGGAATATCGTTGCTCAGCGGCACCTTCTCTGGAAGCCAGAAGTTATTGACCAGGCGATGCCAGACACTGTGGTCGAGCTCGTCCTCGATTTCATTCCAGTTGATCGCCTTGTAGGGCACGATGGGAGCGGTTGTGTTCATGTGGTCTTGTCCTTTCATCACAGCGTGCACGACACGCACCCTTCCACCTCAGTGCCCTCAAGAGCCTGCTGGCGGACGCGGATGTAATAGATGGTCTTGATGCCCTTGCTATGCGCATAGATCTGGGCGCGATTAACATCCCTGGTGGTTGCCTCGTCGGTAAAGAAGAGGGTTAACGATAGCCCCTGGTCAACGTGCTGGGTCGCCGCGGCATAAACGTCAATGATCTTCTCAGGGCCGATCTCATAAGCATCCTGGTAATATTCCAGGTTATCATTGTTCATAAATGGTGCCGGGTAATATACCCGGCCAATCTTACCTTCCTTGCGGATCTCGATTGGCGAAGCGATCGGATGAATCGAGCTCGTTGAATAGTTGATATAGGAGATTGAACCAGTCGGAGGTACTGCCTGGAGGTAAGCATTATAGAGGCCACCTTCATGCATAACCTTATGCTTGAGCTGCTCCCAATCCTCACGAGATGGAATACTTACGCCGGCCTCAGTGAAGAGCTGCCGAACCTTCTCGGTTCGAGGCTGCAAATCACGATTGAGGTATTTGTCGAAAAATTCTCCGGTCGCATATTTGGATTGCTCGAAGCCACCAAAGGTTTCTCCACGTTCAACAGCGATCATGTTTGAAGTACGCAAGGCATGATATGCCACCGTCATGAAATAGATGTCGGTGAAATCAATACTTTCCTCAGAGCCGTAGAAAATACGTTCGCGCGCCAGGTAACCGTGGAGGTTCATCTGACCAAGACCGATGGCATGCGATTTGGAATTTCCCTTGGCGATCGAGGGAACGCACTCAATATTGCTCAAATCGGAGACGGCAGTTAGAGCTCGGATCGAGGCCTCAATTGTTTTGGCAAAATCACTGGAATCCATCGTCATTGCGATATTGTTGGATCCCAAGTTGCAGGAGATGTCTTCCCCTACGTGCTCGTAATTCATGTCCGGAGTGTAGATGCTTGCCGAGCTGACCTGGAGAATTTCAGAGCAAAGATTGCTCATCGTCACCCGGCCATTTAACTGGCTAGCCCGATTCACGTGATCCTCATACATAATGAATGGGTACCCGCTCTCGAACTGGATCTCCGCCACTCTCTGGAAGAGCTTGCGAGCGTTGATCTTCTTCTTCCGAATGCGGGAATCGGCAACCATTTCATAGTATTTTTCAGTCACCGAAATTTCGGAGAACGGGACACCATAAACTCGCTCGACGTCATATGGCGAGAAGAGGTACATCTCCTCGTTATCACGCGCTAGTTTAAGCGTGATATCTGGAACAATGAGGCCGATGGACAGCGTCTTGATACGGATTTTCTCGTCAGCATTCTCTCGCTTGGTATCAAGCACTGCCAGAATGTCCGGGTGGTGGACGTTAAGATAGATAGCGCCGGCACCCTGGCGGGCTCCCAGCTGGTTGGCATAGGAGAAGGCGTCCTCGAGCATCTTCATGATCGGGATTATACCAGAAGAAAGATTGGCGATCTTTTTGATCGGGGCTCCATGCTCCCGGACGTTGGTCAAGTTGAAAGCAACACCGCCACCACGCTTGGAAAGCTGCAGGGCAGAGGTTACGGATCGAGCAATTGACTCCATATTATCTTCGATACGTAGCAGGAAACACGAAACAAGCTCGCCACGTTGCTTCTTGCCAGCATTGAGGAAAGTGGGGGTTGCGGGCTGGAATCGACCCGAGATGATCTCATCCATGAGCAGACGAGCCAAAACTTCGTTGCCGCGGGCGAGATAGAGCGCCACCATACAAACGCGATCTTCATAACGTTCGAGATAGCGTTTACCGTCGAAGGTCTTCAGCGTGTAACTGCTGTAGTACTTAAAGGCTCCCATGAAAGTAGGGAACCGGAATTTACGCCGATAAGCTTCAGCGAAAAGTGTCTTGACGAACTCATCAGAATACTGGTCAAGCACCGCTGACTCGTAATATTCATTTTCGACAAGATAGCGAAGTTTTTCTTCCAGGTCGTGAAAGAACACCGTGTTGGGATTCACATGCTGCAGGAAGTACTGACGCGCAGCCAGGCGATCCATATGGAACTGGATCTTGCCGTCTTTGCCGTACAGATTCAGCATCGCGTTGAGCGCGTGGTAATCCAGGTCAGTGGTTTCGGCGCCTTCGGGACGCTCCATGGTCATTGTTTCCAAAATCTTTCCAGTCCTTGTCTGACTTTTTCGGCGTCTTCCAATGTGCCAGCCATTTCGAATCGATAAAGGCAAGGCACATTCAGATTGGCCGATATGATTTTTCCCGCAAGAGCGAAGGTTTCGCCAAAATTGCGATTTCCACCAGCGATCACACCCCGGATCAGGGAAGAGTGATCGCCCATTTCTAGAAATTTGGTCACTGGTTTAGGGACGGCGGTAGCATCCTCGCGGCCAAAAGTGGGCACGACAAGGACAAAGGGCTCCGTCAAAACAGGAAAGGCTTCCGCCGGCGTTAAGGGCAAACGGATTGAGTTAAGTCCCAACCTTTCCATGAACCGATGCGTATTCTTTGTTCGGCTCGACCAGTAAACCAATTGCCCCATCGGATTAAGCAACCTTCGTCGAGAGCCCGGCGATTCTGGTTGGCTGAAATCCTGACCAATGTTCACCATCCGCGATCACGACAGGAGCGGAGGAGTAACCCATGGCCTTGATTCGCGCCAACGCTTCCTCGTCCTGGGAGAGGTCTACGACGGAATAAGGAATGCCGTGTTTATCGAGTGCTTTATAAGTGAAATTGCACTGCACGCAGGATGGGGTGCTGTAAACGGTCACGGTCATTCTTTTCTCCTTTGGCCTGTCAGGCACAAAATGTCTCATGCTCCGCAGATACACCGCGTCGCCCGAGTAGGTTATCGATGGGGATGAGGATTAGGCCGACAAGGCCAGATCGTTTGATGCTTCCTTTATTATCGTCGGCTCCATCCTCTTTTAGGAGAACACGTTTTGACACGGTTCCCGGGAAGTCGCGAAGAATCGCTCGTTCATTCCTTCATCGACCATGGATTGAATGGTTGCAAGAATCCATATTTGAGACAAGAGGTAAAAATCTACCTATTGTGACATGATATGGCTTGACCCCAATATCTATGGTTGTAGGGGGGGGGTTTCGACTCATTCGATGAATGGAAAGACGAATCCCAAAAACATTCTAGGCACCTGTTAATGTGAACGTCCAGAGCTTCATGTGGACATCGCGCCAAATTTTCCCGGTATCGATTCGAAACTTTTTTTTGTGTTTTCAACAACAAGTGGCGATGACAGCGTATCTTTCCGAGATCAAATACCCTGCTTTCTCCAAGCCCTGGATTGAGGTTAACCATTTATTAATTTCAGGGAGACGAATGAGCCAGTCGAGGGTATTCTGATTGCGGTATTAATGCAGGAACAGAGAATCGATCCATGAGCAGGCCTTCACGAGGACAAGCCATTTTTCTCGCTATCGTCGCAGCCTTGGTGATTTATATCGGCTGTGTCGCTTTCTTGACCCCTGACGGAACGATTCGGTCGGCGACTACTGTAGAAACGGTGTCAGAGGAGGGAGAACGCCCGAGTTATGATCGCTTGATGAATCTTGTTGAAAACGATCGAGTACAAAACGCCTATTGGAATGATTTTCAGCTATTTCTTGAAACTAAGGATGGCGAAAAGTTTGTTTATAAACAGACAGTAGGAGGCGTCCTGCAGAATGTTTTTGAGTTATTGCGAGCCAATGGGGTAGCGGTCGTATTTGGCTCACCCGATTCGGATTCGGTGGCTGCGGCATCTCCATTTGAACGCGTTGCCGGCGCTTTTTGGGAGCTCATCTCTTATGCCGTTGCTTTCTTGCCAGTCGTCATTCTGGTGTTCCTGGTCTATTTCTTGCGAAGTAGCCTTGGAGGTAAGACCTCCAGTGGAACCTGGCCTATGGTTATCCGGAAGCATGCAACCAATTTTTCCGATGTGGCGGGGCACGGGGAGACCCGCCTTGAGCTCGAGGAGTTGAAGACATTTATCAAAGACCCCGACATTTATAAGGAGCTCGGTGCCAGGCCACCTAAGGGGGTGCTTATGGTTGGCCCTCCAGGAACTGGTAAAACTCTAATGGCCAAGGCTCTTGCCGGCGAATGTGGAGCAGCATTCCTTCCTGTTTCCGGTTCTGACTTTTCATCCCCATTTGTCGGCATTGGTAAAGGCAAAGTCAGGAAGCTGTTCGATATTGCTCGCAAACATGCTCCGGCGGTCATTTTCATTGATGAAATCGATTCGCTTGCCAGAGTCAGGGGAGGTGATGGCTCTGCGGTTACAGCAGAAAAGGATCTGATGCTGAATCAATTACTGGTTCAGATGGATGGTTTCGAGGAAAACAAAGGCATTTTCGTAGTTGCAGCCACGAACCGTGTCGATGTTCTGGATCCGGCGATCCTTCGGCCCGGACGCTTCGATCGGCAAATTCATGTTGCCTTGCCTGATCGCCGGGGACGTGAGGAAATTTTTGGTATCCATCTTCGTGGCAAACCTCTTGCTGAAGATGTTTCCATAGAAGATTTGGCCAAATCCACTCCAGGATTTTCAGGCGCGGATATCGCCAACATGGTGAATGAATCGGCGGTTCATGCCGGCCGATTGGGCGGAGACGAGATATCAGCGGCAGACTTTGCTTCTGCCCGTGACAAGATAGTCCTTGGTGTTGAACGCCGATCGGCTGTTCTCGATAAGGAAGAGCGCCGTTTGGTGGCTGTTCACGAATCCGGGCATGCTGTAGCTGCTTGCCTGCTTGATGGCTCCGACCCCGTCCATCAAGCAACGATTATCCCTCGTGGACGCTCACTGGGAGCCGTCATGCGCCTTCCAGAACGGGATCTGTTATGCATCCCTCGCCAAAAACTGGAAGCTGACCTGGTGGTTATGATGGCCGGTAGAGCCGCGGAAGAAGTATTCTTCGGCGAACACGGTATTACGACTGGCGCAGAATCGGACATTGAACAGGCAACGAATATAGCCACAGGAATGGTGGCGCGTTGGGGTATGTCCCCGCTGGGCATGATCCGGGCAGAACGGGTATCCGATGGTCGCTGGCCTGATGATGTAGCACGCGAAATCATGGTGATCCTTGATAAAGCGCGGGCGCAGGCTCTGGATCTGATCAGCCAACATCGATCTTCTGTTCAGGCTCTTTCTGAAAGATTACTGGACGTGGAAACGATGACGGGCGATGAAGTTCGGGAGATCGTCGCCGATTCGTCGAGAATCAGGCAGGCAGCAGAATAATTATTGGGTTTTGCAATGATTCAACGTTTGACTGCGTTTCTTGCCATCTTCCTGGTGAGCTGCCTTACCGCGGTTGCACAAGATGATGCCGCGTTATTGCGGTCTTATCTTGGTATCTATGAGGGGCGAGGAGTCGCGATATATGAAGCAGGCGGCCATGAAGAAGTGAGCTGCCGTTTATCATTTGATAGCGGTTCAGCTGGGAAAATCATATTACGTGACTCCTTCTGCCAAGTTTCGGGAACGAATATTCGTTTTACCGGCACCATGGCATACCTTGGGGGGCAGTATGAGGCGGCTGTGACCTCCAATGTAGGTTTCAATGCTCGCACAATTGGCAGACGCGAGGGAAATGCTATCGTATTCGTGTTGCAAGACGCTGCATTGGCAGATCGCACTCTTGGTCTGTCAGCAACCTTTGTCATGACAGATGGCGGAGTTGTTGTGGATATGGATCTTGTCAGCAACCGTACGGGCGCTGTTACCAAAGTACGTGTTCCGATGGTTCGCCGTTAGACCATTCACCAGTTCTCTTATAACCTTGATATGGGGGGGGGATAAAAAATAATGCAGACTACAGGTGATATTCATTTATTGGCGACGCGGCTATGTGCCTGGGAAACGATTGCTGCAGGGCGACTGAACGGCCGAGTGGCAACCGATCATGTCCGCAGTGCCTTGATCGATCTCGGAATCGATCCTGAAGAATCGATTCTTCATGCCATTTATGACGTCTGGTTTGGACGATGGCAGATAGAATCTTCAGACAGGGATGGAGTGCAATTGGAAGAGGTCGTACATATGATTCCCGCGCCCCAGGCTCGTGCGATGCGGCGTTAGATAGAGGGGAGAAAAGGAACGATAGGGGCATCGCCCCTAAGATAGAGTGGATGCTTTGGAGAACCGTCGCCATTTATTCCAAAGCATTTCATATATATCCCATCGGCTTGCAGTGCCTTTACGACCAATTCCCCATAGGGTTTCAATACTTTATTTAGCTTACCATGACATAAAATAACCAGGCCGGCCTGTGATGCAGCTTGCAGGATGTGAGGCAGGTTTTCATTCGACGCCGGGGTAATGCCCTCTGCGAGGAGCATTTCAGGTTTAGTGGCTCGATAATCGACTACGTTGCATTTAACATATCCTGAAAACCCCTCCCTGACGGCGAAAGACCATTCACGGGCTATGGTCGGATCATTGACATGGCCTTCTGCCGTTGAAGGATTCATGCCGATGAAAAGAACGTAATTTTCCGGGAATTTTTCTCCCATCCATCTACGAAGCAATGGTCGGTAGCGGCGGCAGGATGAGAAAACAGCATCGCCTTGAACATCTGGTGGCAACCGGGTGCGAACCTTACCACCAGGATCGTGTTGGTCTTCTGGCATATCAAACAAGGTTAGTTGCATTCATTTTTACCTGGGACGAATCGGTTTATCGATCTTAACGCTTCGGCAACCGAGATCGAGACATCTGGTCAAAACATCGGTAAAAATCATTCCAATGGATCGACAATATGGGAGGAATGGGGCATCATTTCCTTGTTCGTGGTATGATATGGAGGACACCATGACGGTCGAAGGACACATCCAATCTCTGCAGCGGCGCCATGCTCAGATTGATCGTGAAATCAATACGATGATCAGCAACCGCGCCGATTCTCTCGAGATTGCAGCTGCGAAAAAGCGAAAGCTCCAACTCAAGGATCAGATGGTACGAGCCCTGGTGCAGGATAAGGAAGCAGTCCATTGACATTTAGGGCACCTCCAGGTGCCATTTGTCATTTTGGAATATCCAGGCAATTGGACGATGTCGAGATTGTCGGAGTTCCTGCTCAATAAATCATCGTTACAAACGTGGCCATATCCGAGTATGATCATCCCGTACAAGGCTTCGTAACCGGATATGGCCAATGTCTTAAAATCTGGTCGACGCCCCGGCAATATGAATCGCCGAGATACCGCGATTGTAATGGGGCTGAATTGAAACTCTCTCAGAGACCACAGCCTTAAATCATAATCCCTGACGAGCAGGATAGAAACCCCATTTTCTATGCAGTCAATGATATGGGCATTCGTAACGGATATTGTTCAGACAATATCCGGCATCCGCGTTTCCTGCTTCATTACCCTTCACCTGTCAGGTGCCATCCGGGCATTCCGACCCGGCGGAGGAGTCTCGACAGGTATTCCGCCGACCGAGAATGATCTGGAAGCTGTCCCCCGCTCCTTTTATTGTTGAGCTTCTGGTCATGGATGTCATTTACCTGGATTGGAAGCAATGACATGCAAAGTGGATTCCATCCCTTATTGAAGGAGTCAGAGGCTGGTAGTCAGCAGTCTACTGTGTAAGGATCGAAACGACGATTCGGAGGATGTTTCCTCCTGCATGATATGGAATTTGACCCACATGAAAGTAGAGCTCGGCATCACCAAGGAAAAATTTGGAAGCAGCCGTCCTGCAGAGATGGATGTAGAGGAACTTCTGGCGACCCGTCTTCTTGTTCAGGGAAATTCAGGATCGGGAAAGTCGCACTTGTTGCGGCGTTTGCTGGAGCAAAGCGCTCCTTATGTCCAACAGGTCATTATCGATCCGGAAGGAGATTTCGTCAGCTTATCCGATAGATATGGGCATGTGGTCATCGATGCCAATATGAGCCCGGCCGAGCTCGAGGTCATTGCACTCCGTGTTCGTAAAATGCGTGTTTCCGCTGTGCTCAATTTGGAATCCCTGGAATCGGATATGCAAATGAAGGCGGCTGGCCTGTTCCTCAATGCCATGTTCGATGCTGATCGAGAATTTTGGTATCCGGTTCTTGTCGTCGTAGACGAAGCACAACTTTTTGCCCCGTCTGCTTCAGGAGAAGCCTCCGATGAGTCCAGGAAGATTTCTTTGGGAGCCATGACCAACTTGATGTGCCGCGGACGTAAGAGGGGGTTATGTGGTGTAATTGCGACCCAGCGCCTGGCTAAGCTGGCCAAGAACGTGGCCGCTGAGGCATCGAATTTTCTGATGGGACGCACATTTCTTGATATTGATATGGCTCGCGCGGTTGATCTTCTCGGCATGGACAAGAAAGACGCGGAGAGATTTCGTGAATTGCAACGCGGCCATTTTGTCGCGTTGGGGCCGGCTCTTTCCCGGACCCCTCTCTCTATTGAGGTAGGCTCCGTGGAAACCCAGGCACGTGGATCTACTCCCAAACTCTCTCCTCGCCCGGAGATCGATGCCGCTACAGCTGCGGAATCGATCTTGGCTCCAATAGGAAATGAAAAAGCCATCTCCCGCAGAGCTCCTGCCATGCAACCGGATCCGCAGGCTACTGAGGCCTTGATGGCGGTTGTAGAATCCAAAGCCAGCGAGCGCGAAGCGGCAGAAATGGAGACAGAGTCATCATCTGCCCCGACTATCGATCCTCGGATTGTTTATCATGAGGTCTCTGCGGAGATCATGTCTGATGTCTCTTCATTTATGGCACCGGAGGCCTCGTTATACCAGGAATTCCAAACCCTTATTCGCATTCGTCGTCTTGGCATCCCGGTCCCTCCTATTGGGGAGTTCAGGAAATATCTCTCAGTGGCGCGCGCCGGCGTTCCTGTAGACTGCATGGGTGATGAAGAGTGGGTGCAGATTTTGCAACTTGCAGCTGGAATTGATGATGATCTAAGGAGCGTCTATCTACTTCTCGCCAGAGCGGCAATCATGGGATTACCATGTCCCGGAGATGCAACGATAGCTCGAGTTTGTGGGACGGCGTCAGCTGGTCGAGCACTTCGCCGTCTTTCTGGTTTAGAGACAGCCGGCTACATCATCTCCAAGAACGATATGAAGAAAAACAGGATTGTCACTATTCCCGACATCCAAAAGGATACTCTTCCTGGAGATCCGAAAGCCGCAGACAATTTCGAGGACAGCCAGACCGCGGTCGCCTGACTTCCATCCATCATCATATTTGTTCTCTACGGCGGCATAACGTTATCTTCAATCATAGTGAAAATCTAAATTCGTTGCCGAAAATACCAAAATCCCGTAATCACTTGCCGTTAAACGCAACTGAAAGATGGCGAAGATGGAATTATCAGACCAAAGTCGTTTTGAGCTTAATCTGCTCAAGGCTCTGTTCATTTTTCTATC
>Ga0206103_100079_pt1 | contig 86453 bp, 76 predicted proteins | sample 1B5Ametagenome_FD_148638 | JGI IMG/M metagenome (GOLD analysis project Ga0206103, IMG submission 148638) | Enriched microbial communities from leaf-cutter ant dump, University of Wisconsin, Madison, United States - 1B5A | ecosystem: Environmental > Terrestrial > Nest > Insects nest > Nest dump... | reverse complement strand
ATCAACTTTTAGCATGGCGCGCTTCATAAGGTCGGCTTCGGTGCCCTGGATTGGCATGTTGGCGGCGGCGCGTTCGGCACTGGCGCGTACCATAAAGTTCGAACTTTTCACATCGGGGGTTGGGCGGCGGCGGCCATAATAGGTTTCGACGTAGCCTTCGGTACGTGCTTTGTCGAGCGTGGTGTTGATAAACTGGCGGATTGGCGCGCGGATTTCGAAGTAATGGTCGATGAATTCTTTCGCCTGTGTAAACGACATGCCCGTATTTGCCGCCAGACCGTGCGGGCTCATGCCATACAGTACGCCGAAGTTAATCACCTTTGCGTCGCGGCGCTGCGACTTTGTGACGTCGGCCATTGGAATACCGTATACTTCGCTGGCGGTTTTGGTGTGAATATCAACGTCACCGTTAAAGTCATTAATGAGCGACTCGTCGCCAGCCAAAATAGCAGCCAGGCGAAGTTCGAACTGCGAATAGTCGGCACTGACCAGCACATTCCCCTTTTCGGCGATAAATGCTTCGCGAATGCGGCGCCCTTGTTCGGTGCGAATAGGGATATTTTGTAGGTTTGGATTGGTGCTACTTAAGCGGCCCGTAGCGGCGACATCTTGGTTGAACGTGGTGTGAATGCGGTTATTGGTGTCAGCCAGCTTTGGCAGGGCGTCGACGTAGGTGTTTTTGAGCTTAGCGAGCTCGCGGGTTTTTTCGATAAGCTCAATAATTGGGTGTTGGCCGCGAAGTTTATCGAGTTCGGACTGCCCTGTACTAAACCCAGTTTTGCCCTTTTTAATACCTGCTGTTGGGAGTTGTAATTTCGTAAATAACACTTCTGAAAGCTGGCTTGGGCTGGCAATATTAAACTCGTACCCTACCATTGAATACATTTCTTGCTCAAGCTTAGCATGCTCACTACCCAGCTCTTCACTAAGGGCCGCGAACTGTGCGGGGTCGACTTTAACACCGCGGCGCTCAATATTAAAAAGCGTGTATGCTAGCGGAAAGTCATAGTTGTATGCAATATCAGAGAGCTTTGGATGCTGAGCAAAATAGTCGCTTTGTTCAGTGAACGCAGCGTAAAGGCCCGCCAATAGCGCCAGCGGGTCGGTGGCTTCGCTGCCAATAAGTGCCGCAACCGAGCGGTCACGCGCCAGCGGGTCAATCAAAAAGGCCGCCTGACGAATATCATGAACCTCCATAAACCGTGTCGCAATACCGTGTACATTAAGGGCATGGTAGAGCGACTTGACGTCATAGCTCACAACCGTTGCCATTTCGAGCGCACGCCAAACCGACGAGTCAACCTCGGCGAGTGGTTTTTGAAAAGCCGTTTTACCATCGGTTGAAAGCCAGAGCGTGGCATCGAATAGCTCGACGGACACTGGGCCATCGAGCAGTAGCGTGGCTGGCCATGGGGCTTCTGTCATTGTTGGCGTCGGGGTAGACACTTGCCCGTATGACTCTTGGTCGGGCGTATCGGTAAACTGCATATGGCGCGGTAGGCGTTTTTCAAGCGAGTTAAACTGAAGACGCTTTAAAATTGCCGCAACTTTGTTTAGGTCGGTGTCGTTAACATCGGCCACATCCCAATCAAGCTGCACGGGCGCATCGCACCAAATTTTACCTACCTCTTTTGTCATGTAGGCAAGCCGCTTACCTGCTTCGAGTTTTTTAGCAACCGATGGCTTAATGTCATCAAGGTGTTCGTAAATGCCGTCGAGCGTTTGAAATTCTTGCAGTAATTGAATGGCTGTTTTTTCACCAATACCAGGCACGCCGGGCAAATTGTCCGACGAGTCACCCTTTAGCGACTTAAGATCAAGGAATTGCTCGACCTCAATGCCATACTTCGCCTCAAACGCCGCAACGTCAAACTCCTCAATATTTGAAAGCCCGTTTTTAATGGCAAACACCTTTGTAGTTGGGCTAATAAGCTGAAGAGCGTCAAGGTCACTCGTCAGCAGGCAGGTTTCAATCCCCTTTTTGGTAGCCTGCTCGGCAAAGGCACCTAAAATATCGTCAGCTTCGTAATCGTCGAGTTCATAAAATGGCCACCCAAAGGCGTCGAGTAGCTCGTGCAAAATCGGCACCTGTGCGTAAAAATCGGCCGGCGCAGGCTTACGACCCGCCTTGTACTCGGGATAAATTTCACGGCGCTTACGAATGTTCGTTTTTGGCTTATCCCAGGCAACCGCAACGTAGTCGGGTTCGAGCTTTTTGATCAACTCAATTGCAATCGAAGCAAAACCAAACACCCCACCCGTTGGCGTGCCATCGGGAAGCGCCAGCCCTGGCATAGCGTAATATCCGCGATAAAAAACTGATTTTCCGTCAATGACTGCCAGGCGTTTCATGTTTTTAGTATAACACCTATGAGGCGAGGTGTATTGCAACTAGTTGACGGTAGCCGTTCAACCCCCTCGCGGGTTAGTTCAAGAGACAGCGAACCCCAAGCCCGTCGAACCGAAGGTAGTAGCCCGTACCAGGGCTAACGCCGCTGGAGTAGAAGCCCGCGCTGAACGCGTTATTGGCACTACTCGGGCTCGCCGACCGCGACCACAAGTCCCCGTGCGACCCCTGGTAGTCGAACGATCCGTACCAGTAACCAGAGAAAACACCCTTAAACGCACCTGTATTGAGCCAACCCGTTGCAAGGTGGGCTGGAGTACCAGATTGGTAAGCACCGGTGCCGCCGAAGGCTTGGTCGAGGCGAGAGAAGTCGCTAGCGCCAGTGGTTGTTCCACCAGTTGGTAACTTCCAACCGGCTGGACAGATGGAATACTGAGCGTCACCGTCGGCTTCAGTATGGCTCGTACGAGATTCGCCAGCGGTTGCAGCAGACCAGTTATAAAGATAGCCATAGTTCTTCGTTGGGTCGGTGGTGCTATCACTGGGCACAGGACCAATCACCTGCGGATTGTCATAGTCGGTGACGCTTGGGATGGTTACTTGTGGGAGGGTGAAGTTGCCAGCGACATCACTATCACTTGGGGTGAGTGTAGTTGTGCCCGTTGTACTGCCGAGGCGTAGGTTGCTAAGCATCCAACAATTATTGTCAGCAAGCTTAGCGATTTGGTATTCTTGCTGGTCAGCCCGAGTGTCCGTCAGGGTAATAACAGCATCTTCGTTAGTACCGTTGTATGTATCGAGGTTCGCGCACATCGCCGGAGTAAATGCCTGCATAGTTGTCGCGAACGGTGGTGTAGGATCTTCGGGCTCCTCAACTCCTGCGCAGCTACCCTCTACAATACTCCCCGCTTCCGTCACCTTTAGCGACTTTCCGCCCATCGAATCGTGCGTACCGCTTAAGCAAAATGTGCCACCTTCAGCGGTGTACGTAAAACTAAAAGCGTCACTTATTTTAATATCGTCGAGCGAGCCTGGGTAACTGCCCGTGTCGAGCTTTGCGATTTGGAGCTGCTGCGCGGCGGTTGAAAGCTCTGATTTAAGTGTTGATTCGCGAGCTTGGCTCGAAATACCGTTGTAGCTGACGACGGTAATAGCGGCAAGGATCGCGATAACGACCACGACGATCAGAAGTTCTACGATAGTAAACCCTCGGGCAGCCAAGCCTGCCTCGTGTCTTTTCGAACCAATCTGCAGCCCGAGTCTCTGCTGGCGCCTGGGCCCAACAAGAGACCCGGCGCGAAGCCTGGTGAGAAAAGATATGAGGGAGGATTGGCTGTGTCGTAGCCCACTATTGCGCTTTCGCTTATTTTGTGTTAAAGTATTGCCAAGTACCCTCACCGAGTGCTCCTCTTTCCTTTAGCTCGTCTAGTGGTCGTATTATACCATAAGCACTACACCCGCCACAGCAAGTCGCACCGCGCAGTCTTCCGCGCCCAATCTGATACAATAAGGTTATGACAAACCACCAAAACCTAAAAATCCTTGCCTTTGTAGGGCTTACCGGCTCGGGCAAATCAACAGCGGTTGAACATTTTACACAAAAAGGCTTCCCAAAGGTTTACTTTGGCGGCGTTGTGCTTGATGCCATGAAAGAAGCTGGCATTGAAGTTACCCCAGAAAACGAACGAGTCTTTCGAGAAGAGCTACGCGAAAAGCACGGCAAAGACGTGATTGTGAATCGAATTGTCGAGCAAATCAACCGCTTAGCCGACGCTGGGCAGCACCGTATTATTGCCGACGGCCTTTACACCTGGACTGAGTACAAAATCCTTAAAAGCGCCTTTCCAGGAGAGTTAGTTGTAGCCGCCGTAGTTGCACCACGCAAACTTCGCTACCATCGCCTCGCGCAGCGCCCGATTCGTCCATTCACTGCTAACGAAGCCTACGAGCGTGACCAATCCGAAATTGAGCACCTCGAAAAAGGCGGCCCGATTGCTATTGCCGACCACTTTATTATTAACGACGAATCAGTTGAACGACTTAACGAACAGCTCGACGCACTAGCCGAAGAAGTTTCGTTTAGTTAACTCGTAACACCAAACGAAACGCGCTCTTTAGTGCCATCGGCAGCAAGCCGTTGATATAAAACTTCACGCCCATCGTCTAAATAAATAGGTCCGTTAATGGCATTAAGTTGACGCTTGGTAAGATTAGCAATATACGGCTGGCCGTCTTGATATTGGACACTAGCATGTGTGTGGTTAATCAGCAGCGATGACGGCGAAAGCTGCTTTAGGTGCTTGATATCCTGAAGTCCGTAATACTGCGTGAGGGTGAGCTCGTTGCTATAAAGATAGTCTGAAAGGCGGCGCTCGATGTCGGGTGCAAATGATGTGGTGTGCGCAATTTCACGAATCATATTTGTAATGTCTTCTTGCGTAAAGTCATCTGGCGCACCTGGCTTGCGGTAGTTCTGCAATATTTCTGCTGGAATTTTTTGCCGGAATTCTTCGAGGCTTGCAGCAAGGTCTCGGAGAGCCTTTTGAATACGACCAGGGTGCTGCAGTGCATACTGCACAAGTACCTCTTGCGCTTCCTCCGAAACGACTTCCATTGGCTTTCGAGGAATGGGCGCTCCAACAGTAAGCGAACCAAAGGTACCCTGTTCATAGTCGACCGCGTACGCGCCGACCATACGTGCATCCTTCCAAACACCCTGCACTAAACCATTGCGTAGCGCGTGTCGACCGACCACTTCTGGGTCAACAATTAACAGTTGATCGAGGATATCATGCTGAATTGACGTGCCGTCTTTGCGCTCACCTTTTATGTAATAGCGCGGATGCCCAGCGATCAGCTGACTGCGATCAATACGTGCAAGCGATCGGTCGCTAATGGTGCGGTCTTTTTGCGTGCCGTCGCGGTGAATATGCTGGTAAATGGGCGCCTTGGCGCGCGATGATCGCCCTGTGTTTTCGTAGACGTAATCAATAAAGCCTGCCGTAAAGTCGTTGCGAAGTTGTGTTTCTTCATCAGGAGTTGGCGGTGTTACGAGCGTGTTTTCGATGCGCATATTCATAATACGGAAAATCTTGCGGGCGGTTTTACGTGCTCGTTCAACGCGCTTAGAGTGTAAGCCGTGGCGTTCAATAAAGTCATACCCTGACCACGAATCACTCGTTCGCTCGTATAATTTTGTCATGAGGTCGAGCTGCGATACGAAATCGTCGTTGCTGGTGTGGCGTATAATTTGTGAACGCACCCGCTTCACATCATCGGCCGCTTTCGGGTCGTGAATACCACCGTTGTCGATTGCGGCCGCAATAAAAGCAGCCCGCGCCATGTGCTGCAAGCTACGGCCCGGCTGACTCGCTTCTACAAGCCCGCGGGCAAGTTCTACACTCACAGGAAAGGCGTCCATACCCATACCCACAGGTGTAATCTTTCCATCGTCATCAAGCGCACCAAGACGCGCCAGGACGTCTTCGGCCTCAATCGTCACTTCGCTACGCACACGGTGCGGCATGAACTCGTTTAGTTCGGCAAAATCATAATCAAGCGCAGCGACTGAAAGAATACTCCGCGCAAGGTTTGTATTATAAATTTCCGGTGGTTCAAATTCTTCACGTTCAGAAATTGGCACATAATGGCGCACATTCGCCCGCTCTTCTCCGCGGTAAATAACAGCCTCTTTATCGGCAAGAATTGGCTGACAAAGCACCGCAATACCCTTGCCACCACCAACGTCTCGGGCGGCTCGACCACCCTCCTGCTTAATACCTGCTTTTGAAATAAAATGGCGACGTAGACCTTCGGCTTTTTCGCCGTCATCTTCAAGGGTTGAACGATTAATGGTCCCATCCATTAACACCAACGTTACCCCAGGCAGCGTAATACCCGACATTCCTGCTGGTGTTGCAACAATCACCAATCGAAAGCCATCGGGCACTGGGTCGTTGATGTGTGCGATTTCACTCTCAGTTAATTCACCGTGTAAAAATCGAAAAATAACGTTTTGTGATGACCCCCGCTCGTGGCGTTCAAGCTCGCGGCGGGCTTGCTCAACAGCAAATTTTAGCTCTTCTTTACCCGATGTAAATATAATTGTTTTTGGGTGATCGGCACCCATGGCCGCGTAGGCTTCCATAGGGGTGCGTTGGCTGTCTTCGAGGTATTCAACTGTATTTGGGCGACCTTCAATTTCAACGACAGGCACAAAGCCGTCATTTAGTTTTTGGAGTGGGCGCTGGAGAGTTTCAAAATCGTGCGTTGCGCTTAATGCCGCGAGACGCCAGTTGTCGTTATCGTACACCGACTGGGCGGCCACACCCATGGCAAATTCAGTATGGAGGTTTGCTTCGTGAATTTCATCAACACAAATGGCTAGTTTTTTGTCCGCATACACCTCGCGTAGCTCTTTTTCCATACGAATAAACGTATTTGGCGTCATGACCAGAACTTTGTTGTCGCTGTGGCGCTCAACGCGCTCACCATGAATAATACCAACGAGATTGTCGGTATCGATAGATTCTTCGTGAATTTGTGCACCAAATTCTTCGCGGAGGCGCTCACCAAGTCCGTCAGAAATAATTCGACGCGGCACAAGCATAATCGTCATGTCGTAGCCTGCTTCGTATAAAAATTGCGGAAGTTGCGTACTCTTACCACAGCCGGTTTCGCCAGCAACGGCAATCGCTTTGTAGTTTTCTATAGTGGCGACAAGCTCAGCTTTGTGGTTAAACGCTGGCAGTTCGCGGTTTCCAAGGCCACCATCGTATTCGGGGGCGAGGCTTCGTTCGTGATGTTCACGAATTAAGGTGTGCAGTCGCTGCTTTTCTGCAAGTGATTGGCGACGACGCACGGCAAAGTCGTAATCAGGTACAGGAATCGACCCTCGTAGCTCTGTTCCATACTTTTTGTATGCGTAGGGGCGCTTCCCATTGATTCGCTCTGCCATTACTTCGTAATAGTAGCACTTTCGGCGGCCTGTGCAAACCTTAGGCGGGATATCGCTAAGGTTAGCTCAGGTAGTCGTGGAGCTTCTTTGAATCTTTGTGCTTGCGAAGCTTGGCAAGCGCCTTGGCTTCGATTTGACGAATACGCTCACGGGTAACGGCAAATTCCTGGCCTACTTCTTCAAGGGTGTGGCTTTTACCATTTTCAAGACCGAAACGCATTTTGATAATTTTTTGTTCACGGTCTGAAAGCGTTGAAAGGATTTCTTGCACTTGTTCTTTGAGGAGTTGTGATGCTGCTGACTCTTCGGGCGTTGCGCTTTCTTCGTCTTCAATGAAATCACGCAGGACTGAATCTTCTTCGTCACCATCGCGGCCAACGCCTGCATCAAGCGAAGTAATGTCTTGTTTAATTTTCATGACATATTCAACTTTTTCTGGTTCCATTTCGAGCTCTTTAGCAAGCTCTTCAATGGTTGGCTCGCGGTTGAGTTCTTGGGTCATACGGCGCTGAGTGCGAAGCAGCTTGTTAATCGTTTCGACCATGTGAACAGGAATACGAATGGTACGCGCTTGGTCGGCAATGGCACGAGTAATCGCCTGGCGAATCCACCAGGTTGCGTAGGTACTAAACTTAAAGCCCTTGTCTGGGTCAAACTTTTCAACGGCGCGCAGTAGCCCCGTGTTACCTTCTTGAATAAGGTCGAGGAAATCGAGTCCACGACCACTGTAGCGCTTAGCAATCGACACCACCAAACGCATGTTAGCCTCGGCCATTTTGTCTTTTGCTTTTTTGTCACCCGCAACAACGCGTTGCGCTAGGGCAAGCTCTTCTTCGGCATTAAGAAGCGGGATTTTACCAATTTCACGTAGGTACAAACGCACACTGTCGTCGCTGGCATCGTCAAAATACTGCTCTTGGCTTAAAAGATCTTCGTCAGTGTCAACTTCGTCTTCTAGGTCTTCAAGTGCGGGGCCATCAAAATCAATTGGCAGATTAGTATCTAGTGTTGTAGTTTCTACATCATCTTCTAATAGTGGTTCATCTGCAACGACTTCGTCTTCTTTTTTCTTACCTCTTGGCACGGGACATCTCCTTTATAAGTTCGTTTAGTGATTGTCTCAAACGCAATGCTTCCGCCTCGTTGCCAATATCTTCGGCCTCGCGGAGTGCTTTGGTGAGTACGTCTTTTTGTGTCTTCTTGTGTTCGGTTATGGTGAGGCGGACCAAGCGGGCTGTTTCGAAGCGACGATCGTCGTCACTCCACTCCCCGTATCGTGTGTCGGCCTTTAATAGTAATATTTTGACATAGGTGTCGTAGTTTTGCAAGTCTTTAGGGGTTGCTTGGACGGCGTCGTCAGAACGGCGCAAGTAGTTTAGTACCGCTTTGCGCTCGTCGGTTGCAAGCATATCGTCGGTAAGGGGCGCGAGGGTTTCACGTACCGCAGGTGTAACAAGCGCAATCGCCAGGAGCGAATCTTGGTGAGCCGCAGGGTCGGGCGCGGCCATAGTGGTCGCGTGAATAGGCTTTAGCTGCGGCGCCTGTTCGGTCGGTTCGGTCGCATGTAGTTTTTCTTTTACTGCCTCGAGTGATGTAGTGGTGTAGCGACTAATTTTTTGCAAGAAATGCTCCTGCTCGACAGGGTCATTCAGCGCCCGTACAACCGCTAGCGCAGCCGTTGTGAAGCGCCGCTTACCAACCGGGGCAGACATATCTTCGCGCTTGGTGTACTGGGTAAGCAGCCAATCAACAACGTTTTCGGCGCTATCGATGGCGCGCTGCCATAGCTCAGGGTCGCTTTGAATCACTTCGTCGGGGTCTTTAAAGCCATCGGGGAGGCTCACAATAGTGAGTTCTACGCCTACTTGCTGAGCAATGGGAATAGCGCGCTCGGTCGCCGCCAACCCCGCAGCGTCGCCGTCAAAAGCCAAGCGAATATTTGGACTGAGGCGTACCAGCGCTTTTAGGTGCGATTCGGTTAGTGCCGTGCCTGCGGTGGCAACGACCTGCTGTTTATGCACCTGGTGGCTACTGACAACATCAAGATTGCCCTCAACAATAACTGCATAATCACTGGTGCGAATCGCCTCTTTTGCCTGGCTCAAGCCAAATACGTGGCGACTTTTGTCGTATAGCGGTGTTTGTGGCGTGTTAAGGTATTTTGGAGCGTTTGGCTCGTCGACCAGAATGCGCCCCGTAAAGCCAATCACCTGCCCCGAGGCGTCCATAAGCGGCACCATCATACGACCACGAAACAGGTCGCCGCCAAAGCGGTTAGTTAGGCCACCAAGCGCCAACTCTTGTTTACTAAACCCTTTTTTTGTTAAAAACTGTACCAGCGCATCGCCCGTATCGGGGGCGTAACCAATTTGAAACGATTGAACAACCTCTTTGCTCAAAGCGCGCTTTTTAAAGACATACTCGAGCGCACGCGTGTTTTGCAAAAGGCTTTGCTGATAGTATTTTGCCGCCAGTTGGTGCGCTTCAAGAAGGCGCCGTTTTTGGCGCGCTGCCTCTTGGCTCCCTTTTGAGTCGTAAGCCGACAAATCAACGCCAGCCCGTTGCGCCAAAAGCTCAAGCGCCTGACGAAAATCAACACCCTCAACCTCCATAATGAAGCTAAAGACATCGCCACCCTTATTTGATGAAAAGTCATGCCAAATATTTTTTTCGGGGCTCACTATAAAACTTGGTGTTTTTTCGCCACTAAATGGGCTTAGGCCCTTAAAATTACGGCCTGCGCGCTTTAATTGGACGTACTCACTTACAACATCTTCAATGTTGAGCCGTGCGCGTACTTCCTCTTTTGCGTCTTGCATAGCTTTATTATATCACTCTTTACCTCTGTTATTGATTATGGTTAAATGGGGCTATGAATCCTAGTAACGGCCAGACCTCGCTTGACTACCTAAACCAAATTGCGCCCCAGGCACCAAAAAAGCCAGGTTTTGGCTTAAATTTCCCTACCATTCTTATAGGCGCTGCGGTTGCTATTGTCGTGGTGATTATTCTTGCAGTCGTTGCAAACCTTGCCGGTAGCGGTGGTAAAAGCTCCTGGGAGCGCCTGAGCCTACGGCTTGCAACAACGAGTGAAGTTGCAGAAGAAGCAAGTGCGAATATTAAAAACTCACAACTACGATCATACAACAGCAACCTAAAGCTCTACCTTGCCGACACCACGCGCGACCTAGCTGATCCGCTTGCAGCGTTTAAAATAACCCCCAAAACAACATCACCAAAAATTACCGCCGAAGAAGCCGGCGATGAAATGAAGGCCGCTATTGAAGATGGTCGTTTAAACGCAAAATTTGATTCAACCTATGCCCGCGAAATGGGATACCACCTTACAACTGTACTGTCGCTCCTTCAAGAAATGTACCCATCGGCGTCACCTACGCATCAAGCGTTCTTGCAAACCGCGTACGACAACCTCAAGCCAATCACAAGTTCGTTTGAAGAGTTTAGTACCGCAAACGAATAACCCACTCGCCCGAACTTACTGTAGCGGTGTTTATTGAGTTTTATTTATTCAGTAGGTTCGGCAACCAGGCGGTAACTAAGTCGCGCAAGGTCGTATACTTCGTCATCGCTTAACTGCCCCGAGCAAATAACGGTATTCCAGTGTTTTTTATTCAGGTGATAGCCTGGCAATACGGATTCGTATTTTTCACGGAGTGTGCTGGCGAGTTGTGGGTCGCACTTAAGACTAACGCGCAGCGGCTTGCTGCCGTCGGCAATAATAGCAAAAATCTTTCCGTCGCCAGCTTCTTTATTGCCAACTTTATATACACTTGTGCCCTCACCAAAAGGAAAATCAAGCCAGGTATTCGGAAAGGCCAGCAGGTAGGTTTCGAGTTCTTTGTGAGTCATAACTCTATTCTACAGGCTTTTCTGGGGTGGTTGCAACTGGCTCATTGTTTTTGACCACTGAAGACGCTGCTCGATTGCCGCCTGTTGCTCTTTTGTTGCCGGTTTTGTTATTTTATTTTGATCATTTGTACCCACTACTCCAAACCCGTATTCCATCGTTATTTTTGGAAGTTGCTTTGATGTCGCTGTCTGCAAGCAGGTGTCGTGGAAGGTGTTACATGTATCACCAAGGGCGAGCCAATCAGCCAGATTATCTTGTGACGATGATGTTGTATTCATAACAACGTTTATTGCGGCCGATCGAGTCACTTCAACAGATGTTTGTTGGTCGAACATGAAGTTTCCCATTGAATACACAATTAGTTTACCTTTGTAAGCCTCGGTTGTTTGAATCCAGTGCGGGTGGTCGCCAATGACCATATCAGCGCCAGCATCAATCATAGCGCGGTAGGTTGCTGTTTTTAGCTGATCGGGCGCTGCCTTATATTCGGCACCCATGTGTGGCATTGCAATGACCGGCATATACTCGGCATACTTTGTGATTTGATCGATCGCCTCTTGTGGTGGAATTTTGAAAACACCGTGAAACGCGCAAAACGCAACTGGTAACGGCTGCTGTTTAGTCGTTTTATCGCTGTAGGTGACGGTAAACGGAAGCGCCACAACCTCACAGGCGTCCTCAATAACATACGGGTCGTAATGGCCAAAATATTGAATGCCCCTTTCTTCAAGATGCTTTTTAGTTTCAGTAAAACCATCAGCACCACGGTTGTCAGTATGGTTATTAGCCAGTGTTACGGCCGTAAACCATTTGGCAGCTTCGGGTAGATAGCTTGGTGAACAGTTAAACGATAACGTCTCGTCTTCCTCGGCCGATGTTTGCGTAAAGCCGGCCACGGTTGGACACTCTAGTCCCGTTATCCACGCGTCGTACTGGTCACGGTGAAATTCGTTCAAACGTGAAAACGGATAGGCAGTTTTAAGCGGGCTGGCCATCGACCAATCGTTTATATAACGACCCCAGTACATGTTGCCAAAAAATAACGTGTTAGCTTTAGCGCTCACAGGTGTTGGCGACTGAACGACAGCCGGTGTTGGCGATTGCTGTGCCGATGGCGATGAACTGCGCGATAACGACCACACGATGTACACCCCAATGGCGAGCACAATAACAGCAGCACTTACCCCAGCGATAAACCAACGTAGCTTACGACGGTGAGGTAATTTCATACAGCGTTACGACTTCTTTACTTTTGCCGTGTAGTACAAAAGCTCTTCGATACTACCACGTATGTCATCGAGTGCGCGGTGCTCTTCGCGTTTGGCAAATTTTTTACCATAGCGCCCCTCAAAAACAACTTTCCAAGCCGAGACATCAAGCATTCGGTAGTGCAGGCGCGCATTCACCTGCTTCCATTCACGCTCAATAAAGCGGCGATCCATATGAATAGAGTTACCCGCCAAAATAATCGGTATACCCTGCTCAAAGTGCTCATCTAAAAATGCGAGCAGCTCATTTTCAACAGTACGCACCGAACGACCATGTTCGGTGTTTTGCGTAATGAGCGCATCGCGGGTTTGGGGAATTGAATTCCAAAACGTCGCCGCTGCGCCTGTAAACATGCGGCGCTCAATGAGGCTTGGCGCTACTTTAATTGCAGCCTCGTAGGTAGCAATTTCGTTAAAATTCCAATCCGTAACAATAGCCGCCACTTCGAGAATACGATCCTCAATTGGATCAAGGCCTGTCATTTCGAGGTCAACCCACAAAATATGTTTTTGCTTTTTATTGCGCAGTGCTTTGTCCATGCAGTACTACCAACTAACTCTTCCTCTTATCAAGGCGATCGAGCTTAAAGACGTGAATCAGCCAGTAAATAACGAGGGCAGTCGCAATAAGGGTAATTGCCGACGAAAGCGCCGCACCCCAGGCAAAATCAGCCTGGCGACTAAAAAGCTCTACATGCCACACAGCCGACGAAAGCGTGTCGCCCGACCCCACAATAAATTGCACAATTGGGTTAATAAAGCCTTCAACAATTTTGCGAACAGTGTCGCCTGCTGCGGTACCAATTGCAAGACCAACTGCGAGGCCAATAACGCCCTGAGCACGAATAAAATCAACAAAGCCCTCTACCGAACCTTTAATGTGTGATGCGCCCGCAACGGCTGCTTTATGCGCTTTTTTTGCCGCAGGGCTTTTTGGCTTACGAGTTGTTGCTGTTTGAGTTGTACGTTGCTTAGCACTCATGTCAGGCTCCTTCTGTTACCACCACTTTTATTCAGTATATCATTTCAAGGAAATTACATGAGGAGATGTAATGCGCAGGCGGGGCTCTAAGGCTTGTGGCCCGAGCCCCACCTGCTTTCCCGTAAAAACCGCGTGTGGAATTTACGGAAAACCTGGGCGGTCACCCTGCGGAGCCTGTGTAGCTCACGTGGTAGGGGCGCGTCTCCATGTCGCCGGTGTGCGGGCGGTACAGCGCGACGTGCTTGTCGGCGTACGCCTGGTTGTAGTGCAGGCTGCGCACCGCCTTGCTGATGCTGCTCCTGCTCTGGGCGTCCTCGCCCAGCATGTGTCGCAGCTCGACGATCGAATCCGCACGAATGACACCTCGCTGTCGGACGGTCTCCGCGATACGCTCGCGAAGTTCCGGGTCACTCCGTGACATAACTCCTCCTCATGTAGGGATATGCCCTATTGGACATAACCTAGCATTATACCCCTGTTAGCTGCGAGCTGCAAGCGTGGCTACATTTTTGCTGGTACTTCAATGCCGAGCAAGCTAAGGCCGTGGGCAAAAACGTGAGCAACTTTTGAAAGAACATCAAGGCGGGCGTCGCGCGTTACGTCGTCAACGGTTTCGGTGGCAATTGGCGTTGCTTCATAATAGCGATTCATCTCGCGTGCTAGCTCATATAAATAATTTGCAACCTTGTGTGGCTCAAGTTCAGTAGCAGCACGTCGAACAACGTCTGGGTAGTCTAGTAGTTTTGCGAGAACATCTTTTTCAGGTTCGTAGTGGTAAGTGCTCACAAATGCTCCGTCTTGGTTACTTGCCAAAATTTTATTCACACGAACAGCTGCATATTGAATATATGGGCCGCTAAAGCCAGTCAACGCAAAGATGGTGTTCCAATCAAATAAAATATTTGTTCGCCTGTCGGCATTAAAGTCACTAAACTTAACTGCACCAAGAGCAATTTTTTTAATATCTTCGTCAGAAATATCGCGACCCTCTGTTACTTCGCGCGCTTTTTGTTCAGCGGTATCAAGAAGCGATTCCATGAGGACAACGCCTTTGCGGCTACTCATTTTTTCACGCGTTCCGTCGTCATTTAGTTGGTCAATGAGCCCAAACCACATGTGAACAAGTTCTGTTTGAATACCAAGTTTTTTCGCCATGGCAAATAACTGCGAGAAATAAAATTGCTGTTCAGCGGCCACGGCGTAAATAACTTTATCTGGATGCCACTGATCTTCGCGGTACAAGATTGTCGCGAGGTCGGTGGTAGCATACAGTGCCGCACCGTTGCTTTTTTGCACTAATAGTGGCACGTCAAAACCGGCATCGTCAAGCGGTACAATAATCGATCCGTCTTCGTTCTTGGTTGCAACACCCTTTTCGAGTAGCTCTTGTACTGCCGCCTTGCCCTTTGGTGCGAAAAACGCCTCGCCTAGTTCGTAGTCGGTTGAAATGCCAAGGCGATTCATAACGGTGTGAATATGTTCGAGTGAAATTGCGTTAAATCGTTCGCTGTAGGCTTTTGCCTCAGCATCGCCTTGTTCAAGTTTTAGAAGCCACGCCTGCACATCGTCAGCAAGTGCCGATTCGCCACGCTCTTTTTCTTCTTTTAGGGCCGCCTTTGTTTGAATATACACACGCCCAAGCTCGTACACGCCGTCGCGCTCAAGCGCTTCGTCGCTACTAAATTTCAAAAACCCAACTACCCAAATACCAAATGGTGCACCGTAGTCACCTAAGTGATTGTCGGTAATAACCTTCCAGCCAGTAGCCTCCATCAGGCGCTTTGCCGCCCAGCCCTGATTGCCAGGCCTGAGGTGCCCAACACTGTACGGCTTCGCCATATTTGGGCTCGGATATTCGACAACAACCGTTTTACCAGCGCCGTCTTGGTTTTCTCCAAAGTTGTCAGTCCAGTCATTTTGTAGCTGCTGCGCCAATGACGCGCCCGAAACGCGAACATTAATAAAGCCAGGCCCTGCAATCGTCACCTCTGAAAAATCACCTGTTTCACGGAGCTTTTCGGCAATCTCTTCAGCAACCTGACGCGGCGCCTTACCAACCCGCTTAGCAAGCTGCAGGGCAACATTTGTTGCATAATCACCAAACTCAGCAGCTGGCCGCGAAATTTGCGGTGTTAATTCAAGCTGATAAAGTTGAGCAATTATATCGGTAAGATTTTTTTCCATCCTTGTGATTATATCACTAATTACTCCCCTTTGGCTGCTCTAATAAGGCCAACAAAGAGCGGGTGTGGTCGATCTGGGCGACTACGAAACTCTGGGTGGGCCTGCGTTGCAACAAAATAAGGGTGTTTTGGCGCTTCAACAAATTCTACCAGCGCACCATCAGGTGAGGTTCCAGAAATAGCCAAACCGCCCTTTGAAATGGTGTCCGCGAAGGCTTGATTTACTTCGTAGCGATGGCGGTGACGCTCGGTGACATTAGTCGCACCATAAAGAGCCGCTACTTTTGAATTTTTTGCGAGTTGCGCTGGGTAGTCACCAAGACGCAGCGTACCACCAGTTGATTCCTTGCCTGATTGACCTTCCATAATGTAAACGACATTATCCTTCACCTCTGGCTCGAACTCACTACTATTCGCGCCTTCTAGCCCCGCCTTACGAGCAGCGGCAATCACCGCTACCTGAAGCCCTAAACAAATACCAAGGTACGGCTTTTTATTGTCGAGCGCATAAGTTGCGGTAGCGATTTTACCTTCGACGCCACGCTTTCCAAAGCCACCAGGTACCAACAGCCCATCCATCATGGCGAGCTCTGCTTCGGCCGCTTCCTCGGCGCTAAGCCAGCGAAGATCAAGATTGACGTTCTCGCTCCAGGCGGCGGCTTTTAGGGCTTCGACAACCGAAATGTAGGTGTCTTCGTTGTCGAGGTATTTTGCAACTAAACCAATTTTTACCGTTTGAGGAAAGCGCATTTCTTGTGCTTCAGCCAGCTTACGCCATTTTGATAGGTCGGGTGTGTTAGTGTTGCCCGTAAAGCGTTCAAGCACTGGGCCAATACCACTCGCGTGCACCGTGAGTGGCACTTCATAGACCGTGTTGGCGTTAGAAAGCAAAATCACCGCATCTTCTGGTACGCCACTAAAGCGAGCAATCTTTGCGGCAATATCGCCTGGCGCTGGCTCATCAGTGCGAACAACAACGCAGTCGGGCATAATACCAAAGCCACGTAAATCGTTAAGAGCGTTTTGGGCAGGCTTTGATTTAAACTCTTTACTAGTTGTAATGAACGGCACATATACTACGTGAACGTACAGGCAGTTTTCGCGCCCCACTCGGGTCGCAAAGTCGCGAATTGCCTCAACAAAGCTGAGGCCTTCGTAGTCGCCAACCGTACCACCTATTTCAACAATATGAATGTCTGACCCATCGGCCGCCAACGCAATAGCGTCTTTAATTGCACCCGTGAGGTGAGGCACTAATTGAACGGTTTGGCCGTTAAATTTACCCGCCCGCTCGTCGGCAATAAGCTGACTAAGCAGCTTACCAGACAGAGTCGCGTTTTTTTGCGTGAGCTCAATGTCTAAAAAGCGCTCGTAATGACCCAGATCAAGGTCGGTTTCGGCACCATCTTTAGTGACAAAGCACTCACCGTGCTCACGCGGATTCAAAAGACCCGCATCTACGTTGAGATACGGGTCGCATTTTTGAATTGAGACAGTTGCCCCCTTGGCTTGCAAAATAGCCCCAATACTAGCGGCGGTAATCCCCTTGCCGACACCAGAAAGCACGCCTCCAGTTACAAAGATAAATTTTTGTTTATTCCCCATGGTTTTTGTACCCTCCATGGGGTTTTATTGTAGCACCTTTTTATATCACACCGCCATAGGTAGAGTGTTGTAGTATTGTCACTACACTATATATAGCATATTATGGCTAAATCGACGCAAGCGGGTCAATACCAGGCGCATACAGTTCAAGATCGGTTGTATCCATGCTCCACGCACGCTGTACTGGCGCGACGATTTCCCACGAACGCAGTACTTCATCACTTGTTGTAAATATGTCATCATTACTGGCAATCGCCTCTAGGAGCACTCGCTCATAGGCATCGAGCGGTTTACCAGGCCCCGGCTCGCCGTGCCCTTCTTCAAATGTATCGGTTCGCCCATCGCTATATTCTATCTGGACATACGAACGCTTTTCGCGAAGCGCCTTCCCCGTAATGAGCCGCAAGGGTACACCTTCCCACTTTGGATCTGCGCTTTCAAGCTCCAATGCCGCAAATGTTTCCACCTGACTACCAGGGTTTTCAACTTCTGCCTGATACCCCTTGTATTGACCGCGCACTGCAAGCTCTGGACTAGCCGGTTGTATATACCGAAGCGCCGCCAAACGCTCAGCCGGAAGCGCCTGCGAACCCGGTTTGGTAATAAGCACCAATGATAAAAGCTGCATAAGATGACCTTGAATAAAATCACGTAGCGCCCCAGTTTGCTCGTAAAATTGCGCTCGACCCTCAATACCAATAGACTCGGTCGCAACAACGCGCACTTCTTTAATTGAGCGGTTATCCCAGTGATAATGATGATTTTCGGCATTTTTTCGAAGCCGAAGTAGCTCCATGGACACCTCTTTTGCCATATAGTGGTCAATTCGGTATAGCTGCTCTTCTTTGAAGTAGCGAGCGGTACGCTCAATAAATTCTTTCGCCGACTCAAGGTCGTAGCCAAATGGCTTTTCAAATAATACCTTGCTGGTTGGCGTATTAAGCCCCGCCTCGCCAAGAAAGTCGACAATACCAGCCGATGCACCTGGTGGCACCGAAAGGTAAAAAAGTGTTTGGTCGGCTTTAGCTAGGTCGAGGTGCCTTTTTAAAGCGTGGTAATCCTCAAGGCTTGCAAGATCCATAGTAAAAACAGAAGTTTTTGGTACAAGGGATTTATGATTTTTTAATAATTCGCTAACATCAACGGCGCGGCGCGATACACCAACGATAGAAAGATCGTTATAGTCACCTGTTGAAATAATAGCGTCGAGTGCGGGCAAAAGCTTACGGTGCGACAGGTCGCCTGTAATACCAAAAATCACAAGTTGAGTTTTCATACCTACTTAGTATACGCCCCCTGTTAGTTGATAACTATAAATTATATAGCAAAAAAGGCATGGTTCTATGCCCACGCCTTTTTGTGCAGTACCCCTTTTATGGAGCGACCCCGTTTATTGGCAACCTTCACACATTGTAAGATCGGCTGGGTCAAGTGGTGCAGCAAATGTGCCACGAGCGGTTGCATCTTCAGCTGCCTGAGCCTGAGCAGCGGCCATAGCAGCGTCGATTGCTGCGAGCTTTTCGTCGAGGCTCATTTCGTCTGAGATAATTGTTGATGCGTTCATGTTCGTTCCCCTTTTCTTTGCTGTTTTTTGCACATATGGTGCTTATGTTTATTTATTATACGCCATATATAGCGACTGTCTACCCAAAATTAGCTGTAAAAATACCAACAATTTCCGGTTGATTTACTACTGTTAAACTCACCAATTTCAAGCCTATACCCTGTAGCCTCAACAAAATTTTGTGGAATTTTGCCAATTTTCGCCTCAATAAGCTTTTTGGCTTTTGCTGTGTTTTCAACATCGAGCTTGGTTGCCGTGCCAATAAGATACACTCCTTTTGGCCCATGGCTTGTGTCTGGTGAAAAAAGCGTCACGCAAACACGACCATCTCGTTCAATATTTTCAGAGTGCTGTGTGCGCTGTTTTGAAAACCAGTACACCGCATCTTCGTCAGAGAAAACATGGATTGGCGTTGACCATGGAGACCCGTCGCTATTCACCGTGGCAAGCGAACCCAGGATGTAATCTGTTAAAATTGTACGCGCTTCGTTAGTCATGGCTACTGTGCACCGTTCACTTCGTAACTCGTGTTGGTACTTTCAAAGAAGTTGACGAGTTCCAGTGTGTCGTTAGCGGCTGCCATCCACTTAGCTGGGTTTGAAACGTTGTATTCTTTTTCAAAACCAAGCTCTTCCAGACGGCGGTCGGTCATAAACATCACGTATTGGTTAACGTAGTCCGCGTTAAGGCCAAGAATTCCATTTGGCAGCATATCTTTGTTGTAGGCCTTCTCGAGCTCAACGGCTTCCAAAATGAGGTCACGAATTTCGTTTGCAAACTCTTCGGTTTGTAGGTCTTCGTTTTCTTCCATAATAGTAAGCAGTAAGTTAATACCAAAGGTAAGGTGCAGGTTTTCATCGCGGGTAATCCAGTCGAGCAGTGAGCCGATGTTGCGAAGCAGGTTGCGCTGGCGGAAACTCATACCAACCATAAAGCCCGAGTAGAACCAAATTCCTTCGAGCACAATGTTATACGCCACAAGGCTGCGCACAAAGGCCTTTTTGCCTTCTGTTGTTGAAACATCAACATTTCCTTCAAGCATTGGATAAAGGTGCTTATTTTGAAACGCAGCTTTGTCGGCAAGTGACTTCTTACCAAACCCAGCCGCATAAATTTCCTCGCGGTCGAATGGAAAAGTCTCAATAATGTACTCAAAGGTCATGAAGTGGTTTGCTTCTTCCCACATTTGCTTCGAAAGGTAAATGTGAGCCTCAGCCGCGTTAATGTATGGGTAAATACCAAACGCTAACGACTTATTAATAAGAAGTTCATTTGGGTTTAGGTAGCTAATTACTGTCTTGAGCGCGTGTTTTTCGTCATCACTGAGTTTTTCAAAATCTGCTAGGTCGCGTACAAGTTGCACCTCGTTTGGAAACCAGGTGTTTGCCACTGCCTGGTTGTATAGGTCGTAGGCCCATTGATAACGAATTGGTTTAAGCTGTAGGCCATCGCGTAGCCCTTGACCAAGAATACCCGTTGGCTGATCGTTTGTTGTTGACATAGTATGTTCTCCTAGTTACTTTTTAGTTCTTAATTGGCGTTATCTATTTGTTGTTAGCGTTACAACATATCCTCAGACAATGTAATTTCTTGAGTGAGCGGATGTACGTTAAGTAGGGCTGCATACCCAAGGCCACGAGTGAGTTCGTAGGAACGAAGCGCTGCCAACTCGTGTACACTTACCGCTTCGTAGGGCGATGCACGCTGCACATGACGTTCGGCCGCAGGAATAGTAAATAGCGGTTCACTTTCAAAGTTACCCATTACTTGCTCCTCGCGAAGCCAAAGCCAACCTTACGAGCACCGCCTTCCTGGCTTTGAATTTTTTCAGCTTTATTTGACTTAACAGTTGTTTGCTCTGATTGGTGCCGCGGCTTAACGTGTAAGTAGTACGTTGTTTTTAGGCCACGCTTCCAAGCTTCGGTGTAAATAGTGACGTATTCGTCAATATCGCGTGTTTCAAGGTACATGTTACGACTAATCGCTTGGTCAACCCACTTTTGGGCACGCGCCGCAACTTCAATAAAGGCGTATGGCGACAGCTGGAAACTTGTTTTATATACATCCTTCAAATGTTGTGGAATTTCTTCAATACCCTGAATGTCGCCCTGGTTAATAAGAAGTTCATCTTTTACATCTTCCCAAAGACCAAGGTCTTTAAGGTCCTTAACAAGATTCGCGTTTACCTCAAGGAACTTCCCGTTCAGTGTTGATCGGCTAAAGATTTGTGAGAATTGTGGATCGAGACCCGGAGTTGTACCAGCGATGTGGGCAATATTTGCGGTTGGCGCAATCGCCATAAGCGTGGCGTTACGCATACCCTTTTTAACCTTGGTACGAAGCGCTTCCCAATCAAGGCGGGTCTTGCGGTCAACTTTAACCTTTACGTGGCGATCATCAGCCAGTTGGTCGATGGTGTCGATAGGCAAAATACCCTTGCTCCAACCGCTACCTTTGAACGTTGGGTAGCTACCGAGTTTTTTGGCGAGTTCGGCTGACTCGTCAATTGCATAGTAACTAATATACTCAGTCAACTGGTCAACTAGGTTGTAGGCTTCCTCCGACTCGTAGCTGTAGCCGAGCTTTTCAGTAACATCGGTGAAGCCCATAAAGCCAAGGCCAAGCGCACGCGTACTGCTGTTGGCGTTCATGGCCTCTGGCACTGGTAGCTCGGTAATATCAACAAGGTTGTCTAGCTGACGAATAGCACTACGCGTGCTTTGCTCAAGGCGTTCCCAGTCCCAGGTTTTATCGGCTTTTAGGTGGGCCGACAAGTTAATGCTCACAAGGTTACAAACGGCAATATTTTCGTTATCTTGAGGCAAAGTAATTTCGGTACATAGGTTTGAAAGGTGGATTGTACCCGTGTTATTGTTGAGTGCACGGACGTTAATCGTGTCTTTCCAGGTAAGCCATGGGTGGCCAGTTGCCTGCAATTGAATAAGAATTGCGCGGAACTGCTCACGAGCCGAAATTTTATCAAATTTTTGGATTTTACCTGCCTGCGCCATTTTTACGTACTCACCGTAGCGCTTGCTGAAATCTTCGCCGTATAGTTCAGTAAGATCCATCGTTTCAGCTGGGTCAAAAAGGTACCAGTCTTGGTCTTTTTCAACACGGCGCATAAACTCGTCGCTAATAAAAACAGCGGTATTTGCAAAACGCGTGCGAAGGTACGGGTCGCCCGAGTTTGCCTTTAGATCAAGGAACTGTGGGAAATTAAGGTGCCAGTTTTCCATATATAGTGCGGCTGCACCAGCTTTTTTACCCTTACGACTAACGGCAAATAGCGCCGTATCAATCATTTTCATAAATGGAACAGGGCCGGTACTTTCGGTGTTGGTTGTTTTAACAGGGCTACCAGCAGCGCGTAGCTTACTAAAGCCAATACCAATACCACCCGTTCCCTTTGCAATCCACATGGTATTACGAACACTCTTGGCAATTGACTCCATGTCGTCGTCAACGTTAATGAGGAAACAGTTTGAAAGCTGCGGAAAAGCGCCCCCGGCATTTACTCGAGTTGAACCACCTGGTACGTAGTCGAGGTTACTCATGTGAGTGTAAAAATCGAGTGCCGCTGCGGTTGGGTCGTCGGTGTTAATCGCTAGTCCCATTGCAATACGCATGTGGGTGTACTGCGGAACCTCAATTGGCTCACCACTTCCCTTGCGGAGTGCGTAGCGGTTTTTGTTAGTAATAACACCTAGGTATTTTGAAAGGTCATCTTTGGCTGGGTCGAGTGCTTTTGCAAGTTTTACAAGGTCAAAACGGCCGTCAGCAAGGCGCTTGTCGAGCAAGCCCGTTTTTACACCGTCTTTAACGTAGCTGGCGAACTTTTTTTCGTGCAACTTTTTTAAGTCAGCGGCAGTTTCATAATCGCCAAGAATATTTTTATACAAAGTCTTTAAAAGAAGCCGAGCCGCAATTTTGTCATAATCTGGGTCATCTTTTACATTTTGCAGTGCAGTTTGAATCACCGCCTCGTCGAGCTGCTCGGTTGTAATACCATCGAACAATGTAAGTTGTAGCTGCGATGCAACCTCAACGACCTTGGCAATTTGGTCATCAAGCCCTTCACTCGCCTTTACAAGCGCCAAGTTAATCTTATTGGCGTCAAATGGTTCGCGGGTTCCATCGCGTTTCACCACTGAAATATTTGTCATTCCCCTATTTCCCCTTACTCCCTTGATTTATATGTCACCTCCCCAGGTGCGAAACTCCCCATTATTTTGGGGTTGCAAGAAAAACGCCACGGGAGCGTTATGGGTGTCCTCCTTGCAAACTGTGTATTTTTCTATCACCACTCACATGTAGTGCTTACTGAAAACTATATGCCCCTATATGTGGTTTTTCAAGGTTTTTAGAGGGTTTTTTTCACCACAGCCCCATTCTGCTTATGTTCACCCCTGTAAAAGCAAATATAGCGTTGTGTTTGTTTTTTACAACGCTATATATGGTGTTTACTTAATATGTGTGGCACGTTATTGAGTTCGTGAACGAATAGGCGTTACACGTTGTTGTATATGAACTTGGCGACCTATACGACGGGTAGTACGTTGGCACCTGTTGCACAACCTTTTCTGGTGGTGGGGTGTCGGCAAGGGCAGTTTGTTTACCCTGCCCACTTTTGCTACAAAAATCCTCACTCTGGTGAGTAAACCCAACAAGCGGGTTTTTAAACTGCTCGGCGGTATAGTACCTATACGAGCCGTTTGAGCAATACATATACTGATACCGGCGACTACCTTTGGCGATCACCTCGTCGACCGGTTCAGTGCGTGTTGAAGACGTTTCAAATGCAAAGAGCAAATTACGGCGCACAACCACCGATCCTGGCTTGCCTGTCTGACGCTTTTCTTGCTGACCCAATTCAAGACTCGCGTCGGTAGTAGTTGTTGTTTCATATGCAAGTTCTTCGGTAGTCGTGTAACTCCCAAACAGCCCAATTAACACTAAAAATAAAGATACCGTGCCATATACAATCAGCCGAGTTGGTGGCTGCTGCTTTTTAGTAAACCGTCGCCAAACATGTTGAAGATTTGCAAGCAGCGCAATAAGAGTGCCGACCCAACCAGCAAAAAGAATACCGGCTAGTCCGAGTAAAAACATAGCCGTTGACGGGTCCTGCGAAAACGCGGCCACGGCAAGTACAAAAATAACAACCGGCATACTCCAGATGGCAATAATGAGTCGACGAGCCGTTTTTGTACGCGATGCGAGTGCAACCTGACTATTTTTTAACGCAGACACTTGCACACTTAATGCAATACCGATAATTAATAAAAGTAGCGCGGTAATAAATAAAACAATTACCACCGCGATGCCATACGTTGGTATAGCCGCTGCAATGTTTAGTGTTAGCAATGCAACCAAGGCAATCGCAACAAGCACTTCGGTCACCACCTGTAAGCGGTGAACCGATACAAGCGCCTTACGGTCGTCCTTTGTGAGTGTGTTTTTCTTATTCACCATGCCGCTATTATACCCCGCCTATGGCTCATTAGGGCACATGAACAGGAATGTCTGCTCCGCAAACGAATAGTATTGTGATTTCCACGCCAACTACGGTGTTGCCTAACTGTCAAATTCCTCTCATACTAGAAGAATGGCCACACCATCAACACCCGTCATTACCCTCACCAACCTCCGAAAGCGGTTTGGTATTGGTGACGCGCAGCATTATGCAATTGATGGTATCGACTTAACAATTGAGTCTGGCGAATTTATTGCCATTATGGGCCCGAGTGGCTGCGGCAAAACAACGCTGCTTAACATTTTAGGGCTCCTCGATAGCGACATTGAGGGGTCGTACGAACTCGAAGGGACGTCTATTTCGCGCCTGAGCCGACGAAAGCAATCGCGCATTCGGAGCGAACAAATTGGTTTTATTTTTCAAAGTTTTAACCTGATTCCGCGACTCAACGTCATTGATAACGTATCGCTGCCGCTTATTTATAAAGGTCTTTCAAAGCTAGCCCGCACAAAAAAAGCCAGTGCAATACTTCGTAGCTTTCACCTTGGTGAGCGTGAGTTTTACATGCCCCACCAACTGTCTGGCGGACAAATGCAGCGCGTCGCTATTGCCCGAGCACTCGTCAATGAACCGTCGATTATTTTAGCCGACGAGCCAACAGGCAACCTTGATTCACACGCTAGCCACATTATTATGGAAGAGCTGTCCGACCTACACCAAAAAGGCAACACGATCATTATGGTGACACACAACCCCGACCTTACCACCTACGCAAGTCGCGTTATTACAATGCTCGACGGCAAAATCGACACCGACACGTTTAAGCTACCGGTAATCCCTAAAACTAATAAAAAGGTTCCACTTGGCGCGCATCGCAAAACACACCACGACCCATCAGAACAAGAGGGAGACAACTAATGCGCCTTCTTTTTCTTAATCATATTCAAAATGCCCAGCAATCAATAAAAAGCAATCGACTTCGCAGCGTGCTCACGATGCTCGGGATTACAATAGGTGTTGCAAGTATTACAACAATCCTCGCGTTGAGCGCCGGTGCAAACACTATCGTTGGATCGCAAGTAGACGCACTTGGTGGTAATATTACCGTTATTCGACCAGGTAGCCAAACGGCCAATGCTTTTGATGGGCTTTCGCAGGTTGCTAGTAATCAACAGTTCGCCGCTAGCCCACTCACCGACGCAGACACCCGAACAGTCGAAACACTTCCGCATGTCGCTGCGGTGGCGCCGTTAATGGTATTACAAGCGTCGGTCACGGGGAGCTCCACAGCGCCGAGCAACACACCAATTGTTGCAACTACGCCTTCGCTTGCCGTTATGAGTGATTTAGCCATTAGCGACGGTCAGTTCCTTGACGACACATTAAGCCCGTCAACAGCAGTAATTGGCCCGCAACTTTCGGTCGATATTTTTGGAACCGAACATTCAATTGGTAAGACAATTAAAATCAAGGGTAATGCGTTTACGGTTATTGGTATTTTAGAGCGATCTAACAGCCCGGTTAACTACAATAATGTCGATTTTGATCGTGCCGTTATTATAAGCCTCGAAAGCGGGCGCGGGCTTAACCAGGGCGCCTCGCACATTCAGCAAATTAACGTCCAGAGTGACTCGGTACAGTATTTGACCGGTGTGATTACCGACATAAACAAAGCACTCCTTAAAAATCATTTTGGTGAGGCCGACTTTTCGGTGCTTTCAGGCCCCGAAATCGCACAGCCTACGAGTCGCATTTTTACTGCAATCGCTGGCGTATCGGTTGCAATTGCGGCGATATCGCTGATTGTCGGCGGCGTGGGTATTATGAACATTATGCTCGTGAGTGTTGCTGAACGCACCCGTGAGATTGGCATTCGTAAAGCACTTGGCGCCTCTAATGGCGATATCGTAGCACAATTTTTAATTGAGTCGGTGGCACTTAGTGTTGGCGGTGGTGTGACTGGCTACCTCGTTGGCTACGCCCTTGCCTTTGTGATTAGCACTTTCCTTACCTTCGACCCGCTCCTCACCTGGGAAATCGCCGCCACAGCCCTTGGTGTGTCGTTTATTATTGGTACTCTTTTTGGAATTTATCCTGCCATGCGCGCCGCTCGCAAAGACCCTATTGCCGCTTTGCGCCAATACGAATAAGCCAATACAAACAAAAAGCCCCTTTACTTGGGGCTTTTTTAGTGCGTTGTTGCCACTACAACATAAGCGGCGCAACAATAAAACTATCGCGGATCGTCTGCTAGCTCTTGTTTGAGTTTTTCAATTAACGCAACTGGCGTTGGGTCAACTTGGTTCAAAACGGCAACATACGTACTAACAAAGTCAGCCAAAATAGAGCCCCACACTAACTGAGCAATCAGGCTATCGCCACGAAGCTCAACTGTACGAGCTTGCGGGCGCTGACCACTCAAAAGGCGGTCGCTCAATTCAAAACGCTGCGCGATACGTGCGCGGTCGAACGAACTTTTTAGATCAAAGACCACAAATGGCTTTTCAACGGGGTGTGATGCCCAGCCCATAAACTCGTTGTGATTAAACTCTGGATATTCATTCCAAAACGCAACATTTTTTGCATTTTCGTTCCAGCTGATTTTCCATTTGTAGGCAAGCGGCCCCGTCAGTGGGCTTCCGTATATAACAGGCGTTTTGCCAACTGCATGAAGCGCCAATTGCTTCGCCTCGTTTTGTTCGGTTGGAACGTTAACCGCCCAGTGCGCGGTTTCTTCCTGGAGCCAATCCGCCATACTAGCGAGTTCGTCAAGCCATGAGCTTTCGGCGACGCCAAACGTATGGAGCAGCGTAAACAGCGCCCGAAGGTTATAAATAGTCGCCATGCGTGGCTGAATACCGCCAGGGAGTACAATGTGTGCAATGTTTTGCTGCTTAGCGCGCTCAATAAGCGTACCGCCCGATGCCAAAATACCAATTTGCGCACCTTTTTGCTGCGCCTGCTCGAGCGCCGAGATAGTTTCTTCGGTGTTGCCCGAATAACTACTTGCAATGACAAGCGTATGTTCGTTCACGTAGGCCGGCAAATCGTAGGTACGAACCACCTCAAATGGAAGCGGTGACCGCTGCGCCAAAAGTACTTTTATCATCAGCGCCGCCAGAGCTGAACCGCCCATACCAGCCACAACGACCGAATCAATCGTACGGTCATCGTGTTCGGCGCAATCGACGACTGCATCAAAGCGCGCCTGTTCGTACTGCGTTGCAATAACCTCAAGTGCCCCCGACGGGTCGCGCTGCGAAATTACGTTTGTGTTGTCTAATATATCTGTCATAAGTATTCCCACCAATCTGTATATATGATACAGTATTTTTAAGTAAACATAAACGTTTAAACTCGAGGTGGGAAATGGACATTACTCCGCAAGATAATACTGCAACGCAACCAATTAGTGACGACCAAGAACTTGCAAAAGCTTTGGCCGGTGTCCTTCCTGATGAGCCAGACGCAGCTCCTGCCACTAGTACAATGCAGTTTGAAGAAACACCAGCGGCCGTACCGACAGAAGTGAGTGCACCAGCGCCAGCACCAGCACCAGCAGTGGCTCCACTGAGCATCGCGACCGATCCATCGGGCGATACTGCTACCTTTGGTGGGCTTCCTACGCCATCATCAATGGGCTCAGCGGTTGATTTAAGTAGTATTAAAAACAACGCCCTTAACGAGCTGCGTCCACTCATGAGCAAAGTTGAACTTCCCGCAGAGGAGAAATTCGACACCTACCTTATGCTCATTCGAAGCACCGACGACACCTCACTGATTGAGCCAGCCCACGCAGCAGCTCAAAATATTAGTGACGAAAAGCGCAAAGCCGAGGCACTTCTTGATATAATTAAAGAAATCGACTATTTATCAAGAAAAGACCAAGAACCAAAAGCGTGACTTTAATTAATTCTACCGTCCTTATGTCTGACGCGCGCCATTTTAGCGCCGAACAGGCTATAAACCCCTACTATTTCGACTCTTCAACCGATACCGAGATTGCCCAAGCAGAGCATAATGCTATTCGTAATGCCCTCCGTTCGGCTGGGGTAAATGTTATTACAACGCCTGCGCCAGCCGATAGTCAAGATGGTGTTTACACGGCAAACTGGGCGTTGGTACGTGACGATATTGCCGTTTTAGCACGACTGCCCAATGTTCGGAAAGCCGAAGAAGCTTACGCGCGTCGTATCCTTGAAGGGCTTGGCAAGACGGTTGTTGAGGTTCCTGGTGACCTCCGCTTTAGTGGGCAAGGCGATGCGCTGATGTGCGGGTCATATTTATTCTGCGGTAAGGGCTACCGCAGCGACGAAGCCGCTCAGGATTTTGCCGCCCGCACCCTTGGACTCACACGCATTCAATTGCAAACCGTTCCGCAACTTGATGATAACGGCACCCCCGTCGTAAACGCCATTTCTGGCTGGGAAGATAGCTTCTTTTACGATATTGACCTTGCGCTCTCTATTTTGAAACACCCCGAACAGGACCCTGCAACAGGCCGTATTACACCAGGGCTTGTTGCTTATTGCCCCGAGGCATTTACCCCAGAGAGCATTGCAACCTTACGGGCTATGACTGACATCGAACTTATCGAGGTATCACTTGAAGAAGCCGAACAGGCCTTTGCCTGCAACCTTGTTTCAACCGGTAGCATTGTGATTATGGGCGATAGCGCACCAAACCTTAAGGCCGCCATTGAAAGCCACGGCTTAACGACAATCACGCCACATATCAAAGAGCTTTCAAAAGGCGGCGGCTATATTCGCTGCACCACCCTTACGATTGATTAGTATTGACACTTAGATTTACGAGCGCCCACTTTACATTAGCGCCCGCGTTATACCTGCACCCATTTACTCTACTGCGTGCGTTCCTTTTTAAGCAGTTCTTGAAGTGCTGTTCGTACAACTTCTGATTCGTTCCAGGGGTGCTCACCATCAGCACGTTCAATCGTTTTTTCGTGACCCTTACCCAACAAAACAACCATGTCGTCTGCGCCACCCGCCTTGGTAAGTGCGAACCCAATTGCCTCCTCGCGATCTTCAATACAGAACAGGGTTGAATCATCTTTTTTGCCCGACTCGCGCGCACCACTGGCGATCTGCTCAAGAATATGCGCACCATCTTCGTCTCGATCGTCCTCTTCGGTTGCAATAACAATATCGGCGTATTTGCCCGCGATACGGCCCTGTTCGGCTCGCTTTGCTTCGTCGCGCCGCCCAGCAGAACCAAAGACTGCGATTATCTTACCCTTCACAAGTGGACGTACACTACTAAAGAACTTCTCAAATCCGTCCGGTGTACTTGCAAAATCTACCAGCACCTTAAACGGTTGACCCTCGTCAATTGCATTCATGCGACCTTCGACCGACTTAAGTGCAGCAATTCCCTTTTCGATTTGCTTAGGTGTAAGACCAAGCTTGCGACCAACCGCAACCGCCGCTAAGCTGTTACTAACGTTAAATTCACCAGCTATATGTGTTGTAATGTTGTAGCTATCCCCCTCAATTTTTGCCGTGTACTGCGAACCTGTACTTGTAAGCTCCACGTCAGACGCACGTAGTTGCCCTTCACTCAGGCCGTATGTTGTTGAATTGTCAACAGTTCCTACGAACACCTCTGCACTTGGGTCTTCGGCGTTCACGACACCAAATCGCAATCCATGTTTATTCGCAATTTTAAACAAACGGCGCTTGGCTTCACGGTAATTGTCAAAAGTACCGTGATATTCAAGGTGATCATGAGTAATGTTTGTTAGCACTGCTACTTCAAAGGGCACACCCCACGTACGGTGTTGCGCCAAGCCGTGGCTCGACGTCTCAATGACAACCCATTCAGCCCCCTGTTTGGCAAAATCTCGAAGGCGCTTTTGCAATACGCTCGCCTTTGCTGTCGTGGAGTGCTCAACTTGCTGCGTAATATCATCGCCGACACCGTAAGCAACCGTACTTGTTAGCGCAACCTTTACACCAGCTTCGTGGAGCATGCGATGGATAAAAAAGGTTGTTGTTGTTTTACCATTTGTACCCGTAACGCCGATTATCCTCATTTTTCGGGCAGGAAACCCATATCGTATGTTCATGACCGCAGCTTCAATAAGGTGGCCAGTTGGTTCAATAGCGGCAAACAATCGCCGAGGGAGAGCTTTTTTAACTAACGTACGTACATTCATAGTGTTATTATACCCACCCTTAGCTGTAGCTCCTATGACCTGGGCGGTTTTACTTGCCTAAAGACGACCCAAACGACAATTGTAGCGACCAGAAGAAAGATGACGCCTACAGTGATTGATAAACGAGATGGTATTTTTGGTATGACAGCAGGGCTCCCCGTACTTGAGAGGTACATTGATTTTTGTGCACCCAGCACCTCCTGTGGTTCCTGTGAGATCTGTGAGGGCGGTACACTCGCTTCTTGTGTTTGAGTGGTCGCCCCAAAAGCACTTGGCAAGACGGCGGTGGTCGTTGTGACGGAACGATGCGACACGCTTGGCCTATGAGTCGGGTCTTGAGTTGTAGTGCCAGGGGTAGTCACTATCGGCAACGGGGCACTAGGCACAGAAGGCTCTTCTGGACTATTGACTGGTAGTGTCTTGCTTACATCGCCGACGGCAATCACTTGGTATAGGTCAAGCGGATCGCCACCGGAAGATACACCCAAGACATGAACCGTGTGGTAGCCAACTTCACTAGACGGTAGCGTAACCTCTGCTTGTAGCGACCCGTCAGTAGATGCCTCGACTTCAGTTAAGGCTTGTGGTGATGAATGGAGCTCGATACTGCCGCGAGAGCCTGGCTGCAAAAAACCAGCAGGTACATTGATTGTTAATCGAGCACCTATTGGCGCCGACAATTGCGACAAAAACCTGGCAGCCCGCTGTATAAACGAAGGTGTTGATTGATCGCCATTTGTAGTTTGACCATCACCAGTGCTTACCGTACCCCTGTTCCAATAAGCGGGCGGCTCGAGCATCGCAGCACTAAACTCACATGCATCGCAACCAGTCGGCGCAGCCGAATAGAAATTTGTGATTGCAGTAGCTATCAGTTGATGCCCGCGTGGTGTGGGGTGGAACGATTCAGCACCTATAACCTTAACCGCCCCAAGCGCAGGAAGCGGCGCTATATCGTCACCAAAGCGTAGCGAGTTCATTGCCGAGCTGCTTGGATCACATAAACGCTCGCCCACAAGAGCATTTTCAATATCAACGTAGGGCGCTTTCGACTGGTTGGCGGCGGCTCGCAAGACCCTATTGAGGTAATGGATTGATTGATCCATGTATTCCCTCTCCTCAGACGAAAGCAACATGCCAACAGTTACCCCACATTGTGCATTAGCTGCAGTATTTATGACCCTCGGATAGCCCACAACAGCAATGCTGCTTAACGGGTGCGCGACTCGAATTTCTTTAATAAGGTTAGTTAGTCGCGGAAAGAGTGCTTTAATTTCTCTGGCGGTTGCCTCGCGCTTTTCGGGACTTATCCACTCACACTCCCCTGGCCCAAGACACGTTTTGAGCTTATCCATTAGCGCGAGGTCATTACCACCTACACCAACAGTAATATAGCCGGGGTGATCACTACTTGCGCCCTGTACCGCGGGAAGCTGACTCAGCAAAACGTCATCTATGCGCGCACCCGAGCAGGCGTAGTTAGTCGTCGACAATCCCCAATAATTGCCAGCCAAGTATGGATACGACCGAATACTCACATGGCAATGGTTTTGCGGTGTATTTGTACCGGTGAGGTAGAAATTATCGCTTGTCTCACCCTCACCGCTCGTAAACGAATCGCCAAGCGCACTATACCCATCGCTAACACCAAGCCACTCGCCATCAACACCAAGAAGCGTACGCGTCACAATTTGCGGTCCCGCACTACTCGTTACAATTTCTGTCATGAGCCTGGTGCCTCCTGTAACAAAGTACGGCGTATAGGCGGTAATAAATCCAGGAAAAAGCTGCCCGACAGGCACTTTATTACTCGGGCACGGGTAAACATACTGTGAAAATAGCACAGTAGACTCATCAGTCAGCGTATCACCACATTGTGCATCAATATCGTAAATATCAATTCCAGCACGAAACCCAGCCACCGCAATATGCGAACCGTCGCTTGTAATAGCTAGTTCAAACGCAGGATTAAAACCGTTGCCATACGTCGCCCCGGGCGCAATCACGCGCTTATACTCAAGCGTACTTAGGTTAAGGCGAATAAACCCATACTCAATCACCTCTATAGCCGCCCAATCACCGCTCGGCGCCAAAGTTGTCGCCTTAGCTTTGAGTGGCTGCGAACCTCTCATGAGTGTCACGTAGGGCAGCGAAGTTGATACGTCATAAAATGGATCAAGTCCGCTATGGCGCTGCAGTGCTTTTGAGAAATTCGAATAAATATGCACCTGAAACGACGAACCTCCCGCAACGGTAATAAGCCTATCGTGCGGTTGGCTGTAATAGCATGTTACATATCCAGCACAGGGGTTGCGCAGTGACGAAAACATCTCATCTAACGGAAAGGCAACCGCGTATAGATCACCTTGCGCACCCTCATAACGAGCAACTTGCACTCCGCCACCACCACCATATACACACGCCTCTTTGGGCTGCGCCCACCCACGCACCGCAATTAAGCGAAGCTGCTCGTGGCACGTATGTCGCAGGGATACCGGGTGGCTACTGGAGGATTGGTTCATAATTACTGCCGTTTTACCATGCCAGCCGACCGCCTCGGCACTGACCGCACTAGCGCACACCCCGCTAGCTATCGCCGCCACAACCAATGCTATCGACCCTATTAATCCACTCTTTATCCACACCCTTACCCTCATACAACCCTCCACCTGAATGTTAGCTGATTATCTGCTTATAATTTTAAGGGTATTCTCAGCAAACCTCAAGATAGTTTGTATAAACTACACCACTCTATCCACAGGCGTGGTACAATATAACAGATGAGAATATTGGGAATCGAAAGCAGTTGTGACGAAACAGCTGCCGCAATCGTTGAAGACGGGCACCTGTTGCTCTCTAACGTCGTGCGCACGCAAATTGATATTCACAAGGTGTATGGCGGTGTTGTGCCCGAAGTTGCCGCCCGCAGTCATATCGAGGTCATCAATCCTGTCATCGATCAGGCCCTCACCGACGCGCACCTTACCTGGAACGACATCGATGGCATTGCCGTCACCTACGCCCCTGGGCTATCTGGCTCACTCCTTGTCGGTACCCTCGCCGCTCGCACTATTGCTCAACAAAAAAATATTCCACTCTACCCCATTCACCACGTAGAAGCGCACGTTTACGCCAATTTCATTACCTCCCAAAGTACAGCCGAAAAAGAACGCAACCCACTAGAGCTCCCTTCAAAACAACCTACCTTCCCCATGCTCGCCCTTATCGTTAGTGGTGGTCACTCACAACTCGTTCTATTTAAAGACCATGGTGACTATAAACTGCTTGGACAAACCCAAGATGACGCAGTTGGTGAAGCCTTTGATAAGGTAGCTAAAATTATTGGACTCCCCTACCCCGGTGGACCTTCGGTGGCTAACGAAGCTTTAAAGGGCGACCCTTTAAAATACCGACTTCCTAAAGCAAAACTACAAGGTGCTTATGATTTTAGCTTCTCTGGCCTTAAGACAGCCGTTTTAAGAGCCGTTCAGCACGAAGTGGGCGTGGACACTACTTTTCCCTCTTTCGAGCTTGCAGCGCGCTTAAATGACGTTCAGCGAGCAGACTTCGCAGCCAGCTTCCAGCGCACCGCCATTGAAACACTCGTCGATAAAGCCGAAAAGGCCTTTCGCGATTATTCCCCCGCTTCCGTTGTTATAGCAGGTGGTGTGGCCGCCAACCAAGAATTACGGCGCGTTCTTCAGGAGCGACTCCCCCTTCCTATTGAGTACGCGCCCATGCAACTCTGTACCGACAATGGTGCAATGATCGCAACACTTGGCTGTTTTTACGCCGAACGCCACGACCCAACTTCGCCGTTCGATGTCGAAATTCAACCAAGCCTTTCAATGACAAAAACGTCATGGGCAACTAACCAATAAGGGGCATTTAGTTATGGCACACTTCTTACAATCAGACGCATGGGCAGCATTTCAAGCAGCGCTTGGTCGTACCGTTATTTCTACCTCTGGTACGACAGAGGTGACGGAAGACGCCCAAAAATCATCATGGTCATATACTGCATACCTCGAAAAAGGAACGTTAAATACTCGCCTCTACACCCCATACGGGCCAACGTTCACCTCTGAAGCCGCTCTTCAGGATGCCTTAACGTCACTTGTAGCAAAGGGGAGGGATCAGGGCGTTACGTTTATCCGCATCGAACCTACTCAAGCTATTTCACGTGAAACAAAAACACTATTTCACGTGAAATCAGCATCATATCAACACCTGCAGCCACAAGCTACACAGATTATCGACCTTACCCAGCCAAAAGAATCGCTTGTTGCATCAATGAGCCAAAATACACGTAACATCGTCCGCAATTACACAAAAAAGGGCATTACCGTCACCGCTTCACACAACCCCGATGACATTCAGCACCTTTTGCATCTTCTCGCAAAAGTAGCAGCTCGAACCGGCCTACATGCCCACTCCGACGATTACCTAAGAACTCAAGCTAAAGTACTTATCGAGCAGGGGAGTGCCACCATATACCTTGCACATCACACCGACAGCGACACCCCTGTTGCAGCCGCACTATTCTTTGACGACGCAACCACCCGTTACTACGCACACGCCGCCGCCGATGATGACTACCGAAAACTCCAGCTAGGCACAGCGCTCCTGGGGCAGGCAATCCTCGACGCCCAAGAAGAGGGCAAGCAGGCAGTTGACCTCTACGGCATCACCCTCTCGGAAGACAAAAACCACCCCTGGGCTGGCTTCACGCGATTTAAAAAATCGTTCGGTGGAGAAGCGCGCCAATACGGTGGCACCTGGGATATCCCCCTAAAACCACTGCAATACCGCATATACCGCACCTATCAAACACTTCGCCAAAAACTACGCAAATAACCCACCTTAGCAGGTATGGTATAATTACAGAGATAAAAACAATTCTAACGGTGCCCATTGAGCCTTAAATTAAACAATTATGAACTTAGCAAAAGCCTACGAACCAAATAGCTACGAGCCAAACATTTACGCACTATGGGAAACTAGTGGCGCATTTAACCCAAAAGGGGAGGGTACGCCCTTTAGCACCGTTATGCCGCCTCCAAATGCCAATGGCAACCTGCACATTGGGCACGCGCTCGACATGGGTCTCAAAGACATCACTGTTCGCTACAAGCGTATGACAGGCCACGACACCGTCTACATTCCTGGTGCCGACCACGCAGGCTTTGAAACGTGGGTCGTGTACGAACGCGAACTCCAAAAAAAGGGTCAAAGCCGCTTCGACTTTTCACGCGAGCAACTCTATAGCCAGGTATGGGACTTCGTAGAACAGCAGCGGGGGAACATGGAGCTACAGGTTCGAGCACTTGGTGTCAGTGCGTCGTGGGACAACCTTGTTTTCACCCTCGACAACAAGGTCATTAAAACCGTCTATCAAACCTTCAAAAAGCTCTGGGACGATGGTCTTATTTACCGTGGCGAACGTATTGTTAACTACAGTACAAAGTACCAAACAAGCTACGCCGACATCGAAGTAGATCACAAAGAAGAGAAGGGGACACTCTGGCACATTGCCTATCCAATGCTCGATAAAATCGGCGAAATTATCGTTGCCACAACTCGCCCCGAGACCCTCTTTGGTGACACGGCCGTTGCCGTTCACCCCGACGACGAGCGTTACAAAAACCTCATTGGTACAAAAGTTATGCTACCGCTTACGGGGCGTGAAATTCCCATTATCGCCGACGAATACGTCGACCCAGCCTTCGGAAGTGGTGCTGTAAAAATTACACCAGCTCACGACCCTAATGATTTCGAAGTAGGGAAGCGCCACAACCTGCCACGCTTGCAAGTAATTGATTTCGACGGCACCATGATGAACGTTCCGTCGCACTTCCACGGTCTTGAGGCCGAAGAGGCCCGCAAGCGCATCGTTGCCGCTCTTAAAGCCGAAGATCTTATCCGCAAAGAAGAAACTATCGTTCACACCGTTGGCTACGACTACAAAAGTGGCCTGCCTATTCAACCCCTTATTAAAGACCAGTGGTTCCTTAGTATGGAGCCGCTCGCTAAGCGCGCCCTTGAAGTGCTCGAAGCTAACGAAATCACCTTTTACCCAGCAGGACGCAAAAATATCCTTATTCAATACCTCAAGGGTATTCACGACTGGAACCTCTCGCGTCAAATCCCGTGGGGCATCCCGATTCCTGCTTTTGTAAACGTTGCCGACGATACCGATTGGATTTTCAACGAAAATGTTGACGAAAAAACAATAGTTGTCGACGGTAAAACCTATAAACGCGAAGAAGACACCTTCGACACCTGGTTTAGTAGCGGTCAGTGGCCATTTATTACCACCGACTATCTCGAAAACGGCGACCTTTCGCGCTTTTTCCCAACCGACCTCATGGAAACCGGTACCGACCTCCTGGACCGCTGGATTGCCCGCATGATCATGCTCAGCCTGTATGTAACCGATAAAGTTCCGTTTAAAGACGTCTACCTTCACGGCATGGTGCTCGACGAACATAGCCAAAAAATGAGCAAAAGTAAAGGTAATGTTGTTAACCCGATGGATCTTGTGGCCGAATATGGCTCAGACGCCCTGCGCCTTGGCTTAATTGCAAGCCGCAGCCCTGGGCAAAACCAGGCCTTTAGTGTTGACCGCGTGATTGCTGGGCGTAACTTCTGCAACAAGCTCTGGAACATTGCGCGCTTTATTGAAAACTCACTTGGTGACAACTACCAGCCACAAAAACCCCAGGCAAAGAGTCTAGCTGACCACTGGATTATTAGTGAACTTACCACCGCTAAAACCGCCATCGAACGCGCGCTCGACAATTACCGCTACGCCGAAGCAAGTGACGCAATGTACCACGCCATTTGGGATAGCGTTGCCGACTGGTACATTGAGGCATCAAAAGATCAGCCTAACCACGACCTCCTGGCGTGGGTGCTCGACACCTCACTAAAACTAGCACACCCGTTTGCACCATTCGTTACCGAAACAATTTGGCAAACCCTGCCGTGGCACAATACGCTCCTTATTAACGAAACCTGGCCCGACATGATCACCTTTAGTGACATTTCTGCGGGCGCATTTGGGCAAATCCAGGCGATTGTCACCGAAGCACGCTTTGTTTCAACCTCACTGCCAGGTAATGACCGCTACGAAATGGTGTATTACACCGACAGCCTGATTGAAGAAAACCAAGATCTCATCAAGCGCCTTGCTAAGCTCAAAAGCGTTGCCCTGACCGACCAGCCAAAAGGCCTGCGCCTTGCGTTAAGTTCGCACGATGCCTGGCTCAACGTTCCCGAAAAAACACTTGAAGAACACAAGGCCAACCTCGAGATGCGCCTTGCAGCCACCCGCCAAGAAATAACAACTCTTGAAGGCCGCCTTGGTAACGAAACCTACGTTGCTAAAGCGCCAGCCCACCTAGTTGAGGAAAGTCAGCGCCAGCTCAAAGAAAAACAGGCCCTCTGCGAGCGCCTGCTTCAAGAACTTGAAATTCTTAACTAGTTTCGGTCTTAAACCGATGGCCATAACGACACAGCGTCGCCACAAGCCAGCATAACCTTCTTATTTTGAACATATTTACGTCCATCATCACGTGGAGGGCGTACCTTTGGTAGCGAGGAGCTAAGGCGGGGGATAGATGCACGCTCAACGTGGGTGTGGTAGTGCGGAGTCATTGCTTTCTCAAGGGCGCCGGTTGATGCAATAAAAGCCGGCAAAGCAACCGCCGCGGTGGCGGCCTTATCGAGGTGCATATCGTGCATTAAGACGCCAAATGTGGTAATGAATACTACGACAATTGACGATGTTTTCATAAAGGGCATCATGGTGGTGGACTTTTTGTTCGTTTTAATGGGCTTACGCTCTTTTTGTTTTAGATTGTATCTAAAAACAATACTAGCATAAGCTTGATAATTTGTCAACTATCTATTCGTGATGGTATGCGCTGCCAAGGTATATCTGTTGCGCCCTATATAGCTGCTCCGCAAGGAGTAGCCGAACTAACTGGTGAGGAAACACCAGGGGTGAAAGCGACCACGTAAGGTGAGCGCGCTGGTGTACAGAATCATCAACACCGTAGGCACCCCCAATAACAAGCACGACCGAACGCGACGCTTCGAGCTGCTCGGTCAACAGTAGCGACAACCGCGGCGAATCAAGCAATTGCCCGCGCTCATCAAGCAGCACTACATAATCATCGGGTTTAAGCCGCGAAGTAATGCGCTCAGACTCTTCCTGGCGCGCTACAGAGCCCTGCAGGCTTGAATGTGGTAAAAGTACCCATTCCGTTATAAACGGCGCGCGTAGGCGCTTTTGATAGCGTTCAATACCATCAGCTACCCAGGCTTCGTGTTTTTTACCAATGGCAATAATTTTGAGTGGCATAACGTGAGCGTGCGTGGGCTACAGTTTAATTTTTTCAGCCAAAGCAGCGAGCGCCTCGTGATCTGGTTCGTGACCAGGGTCAACCTGGCGGTGCAGTTCGCGGGTTGTTGTAAATGGCACAACATGCACGTGAGCATGTGGCACGTCGACACCAATCACCTCGACACCAACGTATTCGGCCTCCATAAGTTCGCGCAAATGAGCGCCAACCTTTTGAACGGTTGCCATCAATGCCTGATAATCATCGGGCTCTAAGTCCCAAATAAACTCAACTTGTACTTTTGGAATAACCAGTACGTGCCCTTCGGTAAGGGGGTGGATATCAAGAAACGCAAAGGTTTTGTCGTCTTCGTAAATTTTGTGCGAAGGAATTTCGCCTTTGATGATTTTTGTAAAAATTGAGTCTTCCATAGACTCTATTGTAGTCAGAAGTAACGATTACGTCCACCACGAGACAGGTCGCACAACAGCAACACCACTCACCTGAACAGCCGAGGCGCCCTTCATCATGGCCATATCGTACGCCGCCTGATTAGAGGCAATATGCCCAATGACCGGCTTACCAAGTGCCAACGCCTCGTCCCAGATTGCCTGAGACGCGCCATATTCCATACCAATAGTCGTCCAGTACGGCCCCCACGTTTGCAAATTACCATTACCACCTTGGGCAGCCGAGGCATCACCCGCATAGAAAAAGCCCCACGTTTGAAAGCCCATCGCCTGAGCCGCGCTTGCAAGCCCCGTTGCACCAGACCCAGGACCACTATATTTAATGATCGCTCTGTCGACTCCAACGTCATTTTTAACCATGGTAAGAAATTCCGTACGATACGCACCAAGCGCGTATTTAGGGTCAACAATTAGGACGTGTGTTTTTCCGTAGGCGGCAACAATCTCTTCCCACCTCATATACGGACGGGCTGACCCAGGGCCAGAGACTATCATTTGCGCCTGAATTTGCGCCCAGGTTTGCGATGATGCGCTTCCGTATGTACCACCCGACGTGCGATCAGTGGTTTGATCGTGTAAGCCAAACCACACCCCGTCACTCGTTCGCGCCAACGAAACTTCAAGAGCGCCATAGCCGCGAACAACCGATTGGGTATACCCATATAGTGACATTTCGGGGTATGACGCTGATCCGCCTCGGTGCGCCCAAGTGGCGCCATACGTACCAATCGCCTCTGTTACGTTAGCAAACCCCGCTCGCACAGGCACAACTTGAACGGGAGTGCGTGGCCCATCACTCGTAGTGTAATAAAGCTTAACGGGGTCGCCCGCACCATTGGCGACAGTATATCCAGCGCCCGCTGGGTCGATCTCGCCAGTAGGAATACCTCTCAGTGAAATGCTTTGAGCCGCAGTTGCCGATGGAGTCCCCCAGGTGATAGCTGGCGCATCGGTGGTTGAAGCGGTCGTTTCCTTCGCCCCCACCCACGCAAAGGTACGTGAAGCGCTTAGGTTTTCTGACGTCACTGCTTTTGTAACGAGCGAATACCCACTTGGTAATGTGAGTGGCGTATGGTCAAGCGAGGCCGAAAACTCAGCAGCGGCGGCAAACAGAGTGAGCACAGGCGCATCTGTAACAGCGTAGCTATCGGTGCGTACTCCGCCTGCAATATTCGTTCCCGCATAGCTATCATAATAGCCAGCAATCGGGTTAGTTTGATGAACGCCGCGCACCAAAAAGGCGACCGCTACACACCGCGTATTACCCGCCCCAATCGAGATTGAAGCCGTATACGATGCTGGTTCACTATCAACATCGGTTACAAGGTGCCCCAAAAAGGCATTTACCCTATCGGTTGTGTTATTCGGTATAAAGGCGGGGCCGTAATGCGTAAAGCTTGGAATTGTTGGCTCACCCGACGCCGTACCCGTTTGATGCCTAAAGAACACAAATACATAATCGCCATTAACCATACCAAGTGGGCGAGGAATGTCTACCGTTACAGTGCCGTTAACTGCCGTTGCGCCCGCATACGACGTTGGAGTCCCAACAACCGCAGGAGTGGCGCTAGCTGCAAATCCACCAGAAGGAATAACGATCTGCATCGCCCAGCCGTTATTGTCTTGTACATTTTCGTACGTAACCGTCACATCGCCCGTTGCACCGGCTACCGCTTGCTGTTTTGCCGCCACCCAAATCGTTTGAACGCGGTCGCCAACATTAACTTGAGGTAACCACACTTGTTGAACCCACCCGCTCGTAGGTGTTACCGACACAACCTCGTTACTGTTAGTCATCGCATTAGTTGCTTCGTGCGACACCGCGAGCACCAAAGCGTCATCTGAAGTAGTGGTGACGCTCGGCATAATATTGCTATATCGTGCACCTGAAGGCTCTTGGCTACCAGTTGCGCGACGCCACACAGAACCATAGCTCCAGCTATCAACATCGGGGGAACCGGTACCCCATATTGCTGCATACGCCGAGGCTAGGGTTGTGTTTTGCGAAAACGTTGCAACCGATCCGTCGTCAGTGGTTTTGATTTTCACAAAAAGAAAATTAGTTCGTGTCCCCGTAACATCGCCCTGAACGACCGCCGACCATCCGCTTGGAGGTGTGACTATCGCACTCGAGACCGGCACCATAACCGACACCACCATCCAGCCGCCAATAGGAACCGAGCTAATATCTATATTAGCCGTACCTGATAAACCTAGGTGAGCGGCATAGCTTCCCGTAACAACAGGTGCTGCCATTATGCAGCCCTAATAATTACCAATGTATCAACCGGGGTGCCCGCTGGAATATCACTGAGTGAATCCACAAAAATCACAGGGTTCGCCACGGCAGTAATAGCTGCGGCAACGCCAGCGGCTGTGACCGCTTTGGTGGTATCTGTGCCAGTCACAACTTCGGCCGTACTGGCCAGCTGGACTGCACCCTTAGTAGTTTCGGATGCATTTGGCAGTCGCGCCGCATCAAATACACCAGAGGTTATATCCGACGCATCAAGGTCGGGCTCGGGGGCTTCTGGTATTTCGGGAACTTCCGGAGCTGCCCAGGTAAGCCCCGCTCCACTATAGGTCAGCACCTCACCAGCACTTGGTGCGCTAGGTGTTGCAATTTTCACAGCGGTTACTGAATTATTTTGCAATGTATCTGTTGAGACGCTGTTGTTCTTTAACAACCCCCCACTAGTATGGGCGGCTTGAAGGAAATCATTAAGGATTCCACCCCACTGGCCCTCATCTCCACCCGGCTCAGGTAAACGTGCCATTAAACGTTTTCTCCTACTTAAGCGTTATGACGCCAGTATAACAAAACAACGACACTATGCGTAGTGCCGTTATTAATAAATCTTGTTTGGCGGAGAGAGGGGGATTCGAACCCCCGGTACCTTGCGGCACACTTGTTTTCGAGACAAGCCAGTTCAACCACTCCTGCACCTCTCCAGCGCTGTTTAGTATACCAGATTTAATAGGTAAGAGTGGGCAAGAACTGGGCTAATTTTTCATAAACGGGGCGTTTAAACGCAACTACGCTATCTGGGAGCTGGTCGGCAGTCGTCCATTTGTAGCTCAAAAACTCCTGAAGGTGATGGGTCTTAAGGTTAATCGCACTCTCGTCTGATAGTAGTTCAAACACAAACCAGCGCTGCACTTGCCCTAGGTGATTACCCTTCGGAAGCAGCTCGGCAGGGTATTCATACGACAGCCACTCGGGGTACTCGGCGATAAATCGTACATCGTCTTGCGTAATCCCTGTTTCCTCGTACATTTCGCGGTAGGCAGCTTGCAGGGGTGTTTCACCAACATCAATACCACCTTGTGGCATTTGCCATTCGTCTGGGCGATCGGCGCGTTCAAACATCAGCACTTGATGATTTTTGACAATAATAACAGCGGCATTCGCACGGAAGGTGTAGGTTTTCATATTAGTTTAGTATAGCGTAGTTGGTCAGTATAAGGGTGCGTACGCGCAGTAAAAAATAAAAAGCCAGATTTCTCTGACTCTTTAAATAATTACAATTTGGTACACCCGACAGGATTCGAACCTATGGCCTTCGGCTCCGCAAGCCGACGCTCTATCCAGCTGAGCTACGGGTGCATATAGATATACCCGTTGTTATAAAAACAGCGGGCGTATCTTTGTAACTAGAAGGTGCTTTCGGCCCAAAAAAATCAGGCGAACAGTGGTTATTTTAGCATAGATGCGCCGTTATTACTACCCCTACGCGCCGTATTACCGTGCTAAAGGCGTAGTTTTCGAACGATCGTATCAACAATGTCGAGCTTTAGGGTTTCCATTGGCAGGCGTTGACCCAGAATATCGACAATCCGCTCGCCAGCTTCATTAGGGAAGAACACCGACACACCCGAAGCAAAGCGCTTGCGAGGAATAAGCATAACAGAGTAGTGTGCGCCATCTTGAATAAGCCCAAACGCCCTAAACTCCTCAAAAGGATACAAACGCTCGCCAACATACAAGCCCTGGGTCACACTAAGCGCATAGGTAAGCGTACGCGGTGGTCGGCGTATGTACACAATAAGGGCAGCTGCCATAACGGCAATTAACACCGAAAACGACCACGATCGAAGCACAAAAACGCTCACCGCAATCAGACCAACAACAACGAGCACAAATAGTACAAACCACCAGCCGCCACGCTCACTATGAACATATTCTTCGGCCGTCCAGGTGATCGGTGGATTTTTAACAAGATCTACACCAGATTCTACGTCAGACTCTACAACAGGCTCCTCTTGGCTTGGTTGTTGCCAGTAGCTCGTTGGTTCCTCGGTGGTTAACGCTTCGTTGGTTGGTTCTTCATTTGCCATAATTCATTTTTAGTATAGCATGAGCGCCTTTTTCAGGGCGATTTATTCCGTAAAAACGGCAAACAAAAAACGCTTTCAAGGTGAAAGCGCAGAATGTAGCTGTAATGGCGGAGGAGGGGAGATTCGAACTCCCGCTCCAGGTCTCCCCAGACTAACGATTTAGCAAACCGTCCCCTTCAGCCACTTGGGTACTCCTCCAACTCGATGTATTGTAGCATAAAACAGGGGAGGGGACTAGCATTTTTGCCCAATATTTGCTATAATATAGATATAATTATATAATATAGGTGATTATGAATAAATTCTTCGCACGCATCACAACTACAGCCCTGACCCTTGCTAGCTTTATTACTCTTGGTTTTGGCGCTAACGCCTCAGCGCAGGCAGCTATTCAACAGGGTGTCGAATCCGCACGAGGCGACGGCCAGCCAACCGAACTTTTTGGTGACACTGGCGTTATTACTACTATTACAAACACTCTTTTGTTTGTCGTTGGCGCCCTTTCGGTGATTATGATTATCTGGGGTGGTATTCGCTACGCAACTTCTGGTGGTAACGCATCATCTGTTACGGCCGCTAAAAACACTATTATGTACGCAATTGTTGGGCTCATTATTGCCTTCTTGGCGTTTGCACTTGTTAACTGGGTACTCAGCGTTCTTATGCCTGGTGGCGACCCAAACTTTAGCGACCGATAGACCGATAGGCTCTTCGCCCCGCACAATAAAAACCCGCTATTTCAGCGGGTTTTTGTATACAACTTGGCGGAGAGGGAGGGATTCGAACCCTCGGTGAGTCTCCCCACGCTGGTTTTCAAGACCAGTACCATCAACCGCTCGGTCACCTCTCCAAATTTGTACTCTGGCTATTTTAACAGATACGGGGCATGAAGTCGAGAGCTTTCGTTACGGGGAGTAAAAAACGAAAAACGGGCTGGCCGACATCAGTGCAGTTTCGGCGTCCCGTTTTCTGAGCGGTTGGGCTGGCCGACATCAGTGCAGTTTCGGCGTCCCTGTTGCTATGTGTTTATTATATCACTTTCTAGTTTAATTACTATCGTCTCGACGTAGCAGCAGGTGAGTATCGTTTTTACGTATAAGTAATAGTTGTTCAAGTTTTTTAACTTTTCGAAAGCGTGACTTTGCCTCTTTTATACACTGGCTTTCAATTCGCTTCGTAAAACGTATATCAAGAACAAGACGAGGTGATTGGTGTTTGCTGGAGCGGATACTGTTTTCTATAGTTCTCGAACCATTGCCAAGTGGTGTTTTTATTTCCCACGCAATACCGTTTAGAAGTATATCGGGCGTTCTTTGGTATAGGTTACGAGATACGGGAATAAACTCAACCCCGTATCCAGCTCTTCGCAAATAATCAACCGCTAACTGTTCGTACGCGGTTACATAAACAGATACGGCTGTGTTACTAGCATTTTTTCGCCCCATACTCTCCAGTATAGAAAACTGACATTAAATACCTATTAACTTTTCGTTTGATACGCCACCCCAGCCACCAATACGTGTGCGCCTGCCGCTCGGAGAAGGGTAGCGCAAGCAGTCACAGTAGCGCCCGTTGTAATTACGTCATCAACTAAAAGGACGGTTTTACCCGCAACATCGACCGCTTTATTGTAAGCAAATGCATCCTGAGCCTGTTTTTGACGCTCCTGACGCCCCACAATGTGCTGAGTCGTCTTACTGGCGCGTTTTAACGCGGGCTCAAGCACAAAGCCCCTAAGCACCGCTAATTCTTTAGCTATAAGGAGCGCTTGGTCGTAGCCACGCTCGCGCACGTGCGACGCGACGGTCGGTACGGGTATCACTACTGTTTCGCTTGGTAACACGGGTAGCATATCGTCGAGTAGCTCTGCGATAAGGGGTGCGGCCGCCTTGACGTGCTGAAACTTAAGCGCATCAATCAATACCTGCAGCGTACCACTACGCTCACCCACCACCCATACACGCTCAAACGGCGCATCATGACGCGCGCAAACGCCAACAGGGGAGGGTGCTTCGCACAAAATACAGCCTCCAAATTGCTCTTGCCCGATGTCATATTTACAATAAGGGCATAAAATGCCCCCTATTTTACCACAGCTTAAACAGGGGTGTGGCGCAACAATTTGTAACACACGCTCAACTATTGTATTTTTTACGTTTAACCCACTCATTTAGTTGATTATAGCGCAGGTAGTCGGTATAATACGAGGGACTATTTGTCAAATGAGCCTAGAGAAAAGTGGAGGATATCATGGCCCGCAAACCAAACGAAGACCTACTCATTGAGGACGAGCTCGCAGCAGCCTTCCTAAGTGACGACGATCTGACACCAACCGACACGACCGCTCCAGTTGCCGAAGATAGCTGGGATGACAGCCAAGAAGAATTCTTAGGCCAACTTGCGGTTGATGTATACGAAACCGACGAAAAGCTCGTCGTAAAAGCTCGCACCGCGGGTGTTAACAAGGAAGACCTTGATGTCAGTATTAGCGATGGTATTCTTACCATTAGCGGTACCCTTAGCAGCGGCGACGACGCCGAGGCAACCAACTGGCACATTCAAGAATGTTACTGGGGCGAATTTAGCCGCACCCTTGCACTGCCAGTCAGCGTAAAAGAAGACGAAGTTGAAGCAGTCCTAAAGGATGGTGTACTCACCATTAGCTTCAACAAAATCAAGCAAGACGTAGCAAAGCGAATCCAAATTCAATAAGCTCTCTCGCAGTAAAACGCAAGCAAAAAATAACCCCCATAGCGGGGGTTATTTTTTAATATATACTAACTACTTAAGCGCCAGGGTTAATTGCACCAAGTACCCAGTTGATAATCGCGTAAGCGAGGAAGGCGATAATAAGCCCAATAATCGCATACATGATAGTGTTCTTTGCAGAGGTTACCGCTGATGAGTTACCAGCAGAGGTTGTGTAACGAATACCACCCCAAATAAGCATAATCACACTTACCGCACCAATCACGAAGAGAAGGGTGTTAACGATAGTGGTAAAGATAGAGCCTTGACCAAAAAGCTCGGTTGGTACGCCGTCGCCCTTGGCGCTACCAATGCCACCTTGAGCCGTTTGCTTAGCAACACATTTAGCAGGTGTGCTACCAACCTTTGCAACAAATGTCTCATTGGCCGTACAGTCTGATGCTGTCACTGGTGCTGCCGCTGCATTCTGTGGCACTACAGGCACAACTACCGTAGCGACGGCGAGCATCAAACCACCAAGGACGATTCCGAGTCGCTGTTTGATTGAAATATTCATGTTAGTTTAGTTCCTTTCTTATTGAAATCTATGTTATTTATAGCATAATTTTGGGGCATTGTTAACCCCTTGGGTACTCTAAAATAGATTAAACACCCAGTTAATAATAGCGTAGGCCAAAAATGATACAACGAGACCAACAATAGCGTAGGTGATTGTATTCTTTGCTCGCGCAACCTTACCTGCATCACCAGTAGAGATAACGTAGTAAATGCCGCCCACAATAATCATAACGACCGACAATGCACCAACAATAAACAACAGTGTATTCACAATATCGGCAATAAGGTCATCACCAGAGGCATTTTGGTGATCTTTACAAATCGCGGAATCAGGGGTTGAGGTACAAACTTCCCCAAGTGGGTCAAGCGCCGCAGCCGCCGAGCCGGCCGGAACAAGCGCTAATCCGCCAAATACAACTACTGCAAACGCGGCAATAATATGTTTTAATTGTTTCATTTTAATTAAATCTCCCAATAACAAAGTTAGTAATAAAGAAGGCAAGCAGCACTACAATAAGCCCTACAATAGAGTAGGTGAGCATATTTTTAGCACGTGTAATACGACCTGCGTCGCCCGATGAAATAGTATACATCACCCCTGCGACAATAATAACAATAACCGCAATCGCCCCGGCCAAAAAGTACACCAGGTTCAGCCCGTCCGCTAGCAGTGCGTCAGCTCCAATATTCTGAACACCGTTATCTGCCGCGTTAATTCGTAAGTTCTCATCTGCCAAATAAAGTAAGTGTTTCATTGTATTCTTCCGCCACTACTTAAAAAGTGAATTAAATATTAAGTTAATAATCGCAATTGACCCCATGGCAATAATAAGGCCAATTACCGCATTGGTAATTGTTTTTCGCGCCTTTGTTACCGTGTCGGGGCTTGAGCCACCGGTTATAAACTGAAATCCACCATACAATATAAAGAAGGCCGAAACATAGGCAACCGCTACAACCGCCATCTCAATAACGTTCAAAACAATCGCCCAAATATAACTTTGGAGCGTCATACCGCTTGATGATGGGCTTTTCATTGTACAGTCGGGGTAGGCGTTTGCCGTTAACCCACGGTACCAGGGTGGAATACCTAAAAACTTATCTTCACAGCCACGCGCAGCCACAGACGAAACCTGCGGTGAAACAATCGACATAACAGGTGATGCTACAAAAAAGGCAAACACCACCCCAGCTACAATACTTGTAATCCTTTTACTTAGCTGCATATTAATTAAATACTCCTCCTGGAACAATAAAGTTAAGTAGCGCATACATCGCCGCAAAGGCAACAATACCAACAACAACGTTCGTAAACACTGTTCGCGCCTTTTTAACCTGCTCAGGGTTGCCACCCGCCGCAGAATACAGCACCGCGCCGTAGACAATACCACCAAGCGCAAGCACGCCAACACCAGCGGTAAGGATATTAATTGCTGTTAGCAAAAGACTCCATAACCCCGTGTTTTCAACTCCATCCTTAGATGTGTCAACATTCTCACAAGAAATAATAGCTGTGTCTACCTCACAGCCGTTGTTAGTTTTTGTATTAACTGTTTGAGGCGAGCTACCACTGCCGCTACCTGCAGTTTGTGAGCACCCACGATCCGGATCGCCGCCATTCGAACACTCTTCAGCACTAACAACCCCGACCCCCGTAAATAATAGATTAACAGCGATAATACCAGCCACGATACCCATGCGAATTGTTTGTTTTATACTCATAGTTATTTATAGAGTACAAGGTATTTTATATGAATGCAAGCAATTACACCCCTCGTAGCTATTGACTTTTTTCAACCATTAGTGGTATAGGTAGTCAACACTTAATTACAAGAAGGTAGTATAAAATCACCACCATGGATTACAACGTTGAGAACCGACAAAATTCTGACCCCGAAAAGTCTAAAAAACGTAAGCAATTCGGCATCGCCGCAGGTACCCTTGGTGCTATTGCAGCCGTAGGTGTTGGTGGCTTCTTTGGCGCTAAATCTATAAGCGGAGAGAGGGAGGTTGGTCCAGAACCATCACTTCCAACCGCTGAAGCACCCGTTACCCCTGGCGTAGTTGAAACTCCAGATAGCGAGCCAACCCAAGCGGTTGAGCCAACGAACGAGGTAACACCTACTGATATTCCAACGGGAATCGAACAGGTGCCTAGTGGTAACGAAGGTGAGTCAGACCTTACTACACCAATTACCGTTGGTCCATTTGGCAACGAGTATGCACCGCTTCACAGTAGCGAAGTACTTGTCCCAACCGTTCCTATGGAACAAATGCGCGAGATGGGATTTGAAGAGTTTGGTAAGCTGCGCGTCGAAGACCGACTAAACTACTTGTTCACAACCCTTGAGCAAAGCGAAACACACGACGACCTCTATAGTCTCCCTGACGACAACTTCGTCCCTGACTTCGCTGTATACACTTGGTCACAAGCGAGTATGTACAACTTTTACTCAACAACAGACCCAGAAGAATGTTCGAAGCTTGCTATTGCTAATATACTCGAAACAAAGGACCTTGCGGGTATTGACCTAAACGACAACGCCTACGCGGTTGCATCAGAATGGCGATCAATCTGTGAGCGTAAGAACGATATGTCATCTTTCGTAACAAGCCTCCGACTTACTAACGAAACTACTGTTCGCGAAGAGCGACCACTTGTTGAACTTGGTGAACACGAAAAAGTATCTACCCTTGAGTACGACGTTTACGAAAGTGCCGAGGTTGTCGGACACCGTACACAAGAATGTGTTGAGCTTACTATTAAGCTTGATGACGGCCGTACAGTCGTAGCTTACGCTAAGGGCCGAGTCTTAGGTTAACCACTCATAGCTATTGACTTTTTCAGCCATTAGTGGTATATATAAGGCATAAGCAACCTGAGTGTCAACACCCATGCTTGCGTATTTTTGCAAGTAATTAGCAATTAAAGAAAGAAGCGCAGAACCACCACCATGAGTCACGATATTGAACACCGTAAAGCAACAAACGTACCAGACCGAACTCCTTCGGAGCTTCGCGACGCTCTTAACCCAGACCGTAAAAAATCTCGTTTTGAAAATGCCAGCCGTGGTAAACAATTCGGCATCGCCGCAGGTACCCTTGGTGCTATTGCAGCCGTGGGCGTTAGTGGCTTCTTTGGCGCCAAGGCACTCGGTGGCGACCGTGAAGCAGGCCCAGAGCCATCACTTCCAACCGCTGAGGCACCCGTTACCCCTGGTATAGTCGAAACTCCAGTAGCCGAACCGACTACCGAACCGACCCAGACCACCGAACCAACTAGCGAACCAACTAGCGAACCGACACCCGAAACGCCAAAAAACAATGCCGAACTTCCTATTGAAGATCAGCTAATACCTGCTGAGTTTGAAACGTATGAAGCAATGAGCATTGATGAGTTCAATAAACTCCCTATTGATGAGCGTCTTTCGTATACCTCTTGGTTGACACGTGATACCAAAGACATTGCAGATGACTGGCACGCAGTAACCGGCCTTGAAGCAGATAAATACCCCGGTGTTATTACTAAAGATAGCACCGATCAGCAAATTAGCTCTGCTAATTCATACGTATTCCGTGGTGTAATCTCGCTACACTTTAGTAACTATGATCATATCGATGGTACCGGCATTGATCCACCTGCGTCTGTTTATATAGAACATGCAAATAAAATCTTGTCTTCAGCATTTCTTAATCCAACTGATAACAATACATATAATAAATGGGTGCCGTTCTTAAAAGATTGGAGCGATAACTGGGGATATGATAGTCCAACCAACCTTGCGATGGCCAACGGCCTACGCGCCGAAACCGTAGAAACTCCAGAGAACACAAAAAATTCGTCAATTACTGTTGATGGTGTTGAATATGTGTCACGTGGAATCTACTCGACCAATGCGGATGGTGAACGCTATCACACCGATTACGTATATGTGCCTTACACGGATTACTTAGGTAACGATGCCGGTGCCTTTGTGCAACTGAAAGATGACCCTCTGTACTAGTTAGTTAGACCTCATTGCTACTTCACTTATGGCGGTACTTGTGTTTCAATAAACATAAGCATGTCTGTAGGTAGAAACTCCCTCTTGTCAGTAAAACTACAGCCGCTCCTTGCGGCTTTAGTTTTTGTTTCCGCTACACTAATAACATCTTTTTCTTCCGTACTTATTCTTACACCAAGTAACACCAGTGCGTTATCTGGCCCAAACGACAAAGGTAGTTGTGAAAAATTGGGCGACACCTGGGAGGCTGGTTCTGAAAGCAACAGAGGGAAGGCGCGTTGTTACGGGCCAGCTACCTGCGCAATAACAGGCGGGGTTTATAACACACTTAACAATGTGTGTACCTCTATACAGCCAGATAATAACGCCAAAATGGGGAACATGTCCCTTGCGGACCGTCGATCGTCATACGCATATTTTCGAGGGGTTAGTAATTGTACCATCAAGCACATAAAAGATACTATTTCGTTTAATATTAGTGTTCTTGAAGATAACGTAGACCCCGTTACACACGATTGGTTTGGCAAAAAAAACGAAACGTACTTCCCGTACAAGGAAAATTCTATTACGTGTAACGAAATAATGAAAAACGCTATGGATTTTTGGAAGGTGGGATCTTCGGGTGATTTCCTGAGGGCCATGGGATATACAGTAAAGTTGAGTGACAAACAGGGTGGAACTGCCCAGTGGGAGACAGGTTTAAAGAAGAGTGCTGTTCAAAAAAAGCTTGAGTCTTTCCTTGGTTCAAAAAATATATACACCAGCCTTACCGACGATGTATATTACCACGCTTTATTCCGTGCTTTTATATCTGACTGTAACGCCGGTAGAATGGGGGCTTTTTCGTCACTCAATGTACGTCAAAAGGACGCGGTGAATGAATTTATACAATATTATAACGAGTCGCAGCGTAATGGCGGTAGTACACATCATATACCACCTGGGTATGCAAAAATTTTTACAACCGCACGTAAAGTTGATGCCTATAAGTTTACTTTCGGTTCAGATCCGGCAGCGACACAATTTACAGGGCTTGGAAGTATCGTTGCATTATTTAACTATAATGACTCCTTGGACTCCGTTCAGACTCCTACGAGTGGTCGATATCCGAATTTTCTTGGCTGCACAGAGATACCCGAACAGCTCAACAGTTTTGTTGTATCGTCAATTATGCAGGACCTTAATCAAACTTGTTATAAAGTTAGCTTGACTGAAAATAATGCCGACGGCAAAGCGGCGTGTCGAGCCGGTGTTCAGTTTAAAGATAAAGCCTCATTTTGTACCGATGCCTTTACAGGAAAGTTCGTGTCTGACTGTAAAAAGGGGCAGGGCGCAGTAGCTCAGGCGGCGCCTGATACTACTCAGGATCCTGACACGGATGAGGACACAGATACCGGCGTCAGCTGCTCTATAAACGGTATTGGCTGGGCGGTTTGCCCTATACTTAACTTTTTAGCCTCGGTAACAGACGGTTCTTTTAATTTTTTGTCTGATAATTTCCTCGTGACACATAGTTCTATTGTGGCGGCAGACGACACCAACGCAACGTATGTTGGGTGGAAAAATATGCGCAATATTGCCAATGTCCTATTTATTATTGCCTTCTTGTTTATTGTATTTTCACAACTTACGGGTGTGGGGGTGAGTAATTACGGGGTTAAGAAGCTACTTCCGCGAATTATTATTGCTGCTGTTCTTGTTAACCTATCGTTCTTTATCTGTCAGATTGCGGTCGATTTAAGTAATATCTTAGGTTACTCTCTTAAAGATTTATTTGCTTCGATGGGTACAAATTCTAACTTTACTGCGTCAACTAGTCTTTCTAGGACGGGTAATGTATGGACGGGTATAGTTGCGACTGTACTAGCACTTGGAACGGGTGCCGTTATCGTATACGTGTTTATTAGTGCGCTAGCTCCAGTACTACTCGGTGCCCTGGTGGCTCTTGTTATGATTTTGTTCATTCTTTTGGCTCGTCAGGCGCTCATTATCCTCCTTGTTGTACTGGCGCCCATTGCTTTTGTTGCTTTCTTGCTGCCTAATACGCAAAAGTGGTTCACTACATGGCGCAAAACATTTACAGCCCTTTTGATTGTCTTCCCAATTATTGCTGTTGTATACGGTGCATCTGGTTTAGCGTCGGTTATTCTTACATCGGCATTTAGTGCAGGGTCTGCGACATTTGATACAACTGGAACGAGTCTTACCACAGATGGAGCAGGGCGAATCTGGGGACAAATACTTGGGGCGGCAATTGCTTCATTGCCGCTACTTGTAGTACCGTCATTGCTTAAGAAGTCACTAGATGGAATTGGCTCACTAGGCGGCACGTTACGTGGTCTTGGCGACAAACTGCAAAACCGCGCCAAAGCTGGTGTTGCGAATAGCGGCGCTATGAAGTCCTTTAAAGAAAACCGAGCACTCGGAAAGGCACGAGTAGGCGCTGGCATATACTCAGGAAGAAATCCTGTCCGCAAGTTACAGTCTTCTATGAATGGGCGCTTAAATAGAAGTAGAGCCTTTAATGCCGTGACTGGCAACTACGGAACGGCGCGAGGCGCTTCGATCGAAGGGTTAGAGTCAACGGCGGTTAAAACAGCCGAATCGGCAGCGTCACTTCTGGCGGAATCGGGTGGCCCATCAATTGAAGCACAGCTTGAGGAGGCAATTACTAAGGGCGATACTACACGGGCTAAAGCTGCGCAAAATATCCTTATGGGTAAGGGCGGCCCGGGTGTTGAGTCTGTTCGAAATATCCTTGAAAAAACTCACGCCGCAGGTGCTATGTCAGACACTATGCGTTCGTCATTATCAAACAATATTATGTCTAATCACGCTCAAACAGCTAAACAAAAGAGTGCCGACCTTCTCACCTGGGCGAAAGATGGCGGTATGGCTGTTGATCCGGTCACTAACCAGAAAAGCGCCGTGGGTACCAACGCTGTGGCCAAAAGTGCAGGTACTTGGAGTAAGATGACAGCAGCAGAGCTCGCAGGGCTTAATGATTCCGCCTTTCAGGCTGCTTTAGGGTCTGGTGGTGTTAGCGCCGCGACACTTGAAGCACTTAGGTCGGAGCGGCTCAGTAGTACACTCAGCGACTCCAAGCGACTTACAATGGCTTCTGGGTATAAAGCACCGGCAGCACAGGCAGCACCAACAGCACAGGCTGTACCAGCTAAGGACCGCGAATTTAAACGTGAACAGATTCAGGCTATGGGCGCGGAAAACATTCAACAAGCGGTTGATTCTCGTGGTGGATACGAAAGCCTAAATGAAGGTGACCTAATGAGCATCAGGAACGCTCATGGCAGTAGCGAGGTTGGGCAGGAGGCCCGCAAGGAACTTATTAGGCGCGGTATTCTTACCGAGCAAAAACCCCGCGACCCAGGCACTATGCCAAAACAGTAATGCGGTATACTTAGATTATGGCAACCTACAAAGTCCCTCAAGATGTTGAAGCAGAGGATAAGCTCCTTGGGCCGTTTACGTTTCGGCAGTTTTTATACCTGATTGTCGTTGCTGCTTGTATTTTAATTGCGTGGGGGTTGGCGCAGCTTTTTATTGGGCTGGCGATTATTCCGTTGCCTTTTATTTTGTTTTTTGGAGCACTGGCGTTACCGCTACGTAAAGACCAGCCGATGGAAATTTATCTCGCGGCTATTGTGTCGTTTTACCTAAAACCACGGCAGCGCTTGTGGGACCCAGATGGCATTGAATCTTTAATTGAAATTACCGAACCAAAGGTTGTTGAGATTAAGCGAGCAAAAGATTTATCACAAAACGAAGCTGCACAGCGCCTGAACTATTTAGCAGATATTGTTGACTCACAGGGGTGGGCGATTCGTGGCGTCAGCGGTGGAGCGGGTAGTATGAACTCCGACGTATACCTTGAAGCGCAAGGTGCCGAGGATGTGCTCGATACGAACACATCTATTGCTCAAAATTTTGACCAGATGATGTCGCAAAGTACAGAACGTCTCCGCGAGGAAGCAAAGCAGCGCATGATGCAGGCAACCGCCACACCGCAACCAGAAGCGCAACTTCCGCCAGCACAGCCACAACCACAAACACAAGCACCGTTTCAACAACCATATCAACCCCAGACGCAAGTGTTACAACAACAAGCATGGCCACAGCAACCAGCCATGGCGACGGCTTATGCGCCTGTGACAACACCTATGCAAGCACCTACAGCGGCTGCGACCGTAGCGCCAGTGGCACCTGTGGTACCAACGAATCCAGCAATGCCGGCAACCCCAGTAGAAGCGCCGCATTTCGACCCGTACCCAACATTCCACCAGGCGGTTATTCAGCCTATTGGTAACGAGAACCATGCGGTGGTTGATACACCTGTGCAACCGGTTCCAATGAGCACAGCAACAGCCGATGAGGCGCTTGCGCAGGCTTTGGCTGTTGCAAACTCGCACGAAAAGCCAACAACCACTAGCGAGACTATCCCAACTGCTGATATAATAAACCTTGCAAACAATGCTGATTTGTCTATTGAAACGATTGCCCACGAAGCCAACCGCTTGAAAAAGAAGGCGAAGGGGGAATCGGACGAAGTGGTTATTTCACTTCGGTAGGCATATTAGTTAAAGGAGTGGGACAAAGAGGGTATGCCACCTAATAATTTTCCGTATAACCAACCCCCTACACAGGGGGGTGCTCAACCTGTTCCAGATCAGGCTACTATATCTATACCCCAGGCTCAACCCATGGCACCGCAAATGCCACCTCAGGTAGCTCCGCAGGCACAGCCTCAAATAGCGCAGCAGCCGGCTATGGCGAACGCAGCAGTAACGGGGGCGTCGGCACCAGCTATTGGTTCACAGCCTGCCGCAGCTGCGCCTGTGCCAAAAAATCCTAATTCAACGCAAAACACGTTGCAACTTTCTGAAGTGCGCGATGGCATGGTTATTATGCTTGATGGCTCGTTTAGAGTTGTCGTTGCCTGTAAATCTATTAACTTCGACCTTATGAGTGACCGCGAGCGTGAGGGTGTTGAGTTTAGTTACCAAAACTTCCTTAATTCACTTAACTTTCCTGTGCAAATTTTAATTCGGTCACAACGGGTTGATATTGGCCCTTATATTGATAAGCTGGTGGCTATTCGTCGTTCGCAGGACAATATGCTACTTGGGGTATTGATGGACGATTATGTCAACTTTATTGATGCGCTTTCACAGGAAGCTAACATTATGGAGAAGTCGTTTTATATCGTTATTCCGTATTTTCCTAATGGCGACGCGGGTAATATTATTGAACAAAGTAAGGGCTTTTTCGGGAAAATTTTTGCGCAGCCACAAAATACGGTTACTCATATTAATTCCGAAACGTACCAAAAGGCAAAGTCTGAACTTAAAAACCGCACCGATAGTGTCATGGCCGGGCTGTTTCAAATTGGTATTCAGAGTGTTCAGCTCGATACAAAATCACTCGGCGAGTTGTATTACAACTATTACAACCCTGACACAGCATTACGCCAGCCGCTTGGCGACTTCGATAATATGGCAACGACGTTTGTAAAACGCGCACCCGGCCCAACGGCTCCTGGCGTAACGGGTATGCCGGGGGCGCCTGGTGTACCAGGAGGAGTAGCATAATGGCAAAGCAAAAATCAGCAGTTGATGTTGCAGCCGAGCAGCGCGCTCGCGAACAGGCAGAAGTTGAACAGGCGTTCTTAAAAGGCGTTTCGACACTACGCGACCTCATTGCGCCAAGTAGTATCGAGATTCATTCGTCATACTTTAGGCTTGGTACTAAATATGGTCGTACACTTTATGTATACGGGTACCCGCACCAGATTTACACGGGCTGGCTTAGTCCGCTTATTAACATTGACGAAGTACTCGATGTCAGCATGTACATTTATCCGGTCGAAAGCCAGGTAGTGCTTAATAACCTGCGCAAAAAAGTGACGCAGCTTGAGGCGTCGGCTTCTATTAACAGTGAAAAGGGAAGAGTCCGCGACCCAGCCCTTGAGGCAGCGCTTAATGACGCCGAGGAGCTTCGTGACCAAATTCAGGTTGGTGCCGAGCGCTTCTTCCGCTATGGGCTATATGTTACGCTTTGGGCCGATAGTATGGACGAACTCAACTTCGTTCAGCAAAAAATTGAAACTATCTTTGGCCAGCAAATGGTATTTAGTAAAGTTGCCTCGTCACAACAAGAACAGGGGCTTAATAGCACCGTGCCACAGATGAGCGACCAGCTGCAGATTCGCCGCAACATGAACACAGGTGCGATTAGTACTAGCTTCCCATTCACCAGTGCCGACCTGACCGATAATAGCGGTATTTTGTACGGCATTAACATGCACAATAATGGGTTGGTGATTTTTGACAGGTTTCGGCTTGAAAACGCCAATATGGCAGTGTTTGCTAAGTCGGGTGCTGGTAAGTCGTTTACCGTCAAGCTCGAGGCGCTCCGTAGCATGATGATGGGCACCGAGGTGATTATTATCGACCCTGAAAACGAGTATCAAAAACTGGCCGATGCCGTTGGTGGTGCGTATATTCGCCTGAGCCTTAACTCACAAACGCGTATTAACCCGTTTGATTTGCCACGTGTCATTGATAGCGACGAAGCAGACGATGCACTGCGCGCAAACCTTGTCACGCTACATGGACTATTTCGTTTAATGCTCGGTGGCACACAGGTGACGGCGGGCGGCGTACCTATGTCGGCACTCACACCAGCTGAAGAAGCCGACCTCGACCAAGCGCTGATTGATACCTACGCCCGTGTTGGTATTACAAGCGACCCACTGACACATAACTCGCCGCCACCAACTATTGCCGACCTTTACGACACCTTACTACACATGGGCGGCAGTGGCCCGGCACTTGCGCAGCGACTCCGTAAGTACACTACGGGTACGTTTGCGGGTATTTTTAGTCAGCAATCAAATATCGATATTAACAACCCGATGGTGGTGTTTAATATCCGTGACCTCGAAGACGAGCTACGCCCTGTGGCAATGTATATTGTGCTTAGTCACATTTGGAATATTACTCGCACCGACCAACGCAAGCGTATGCTTATCGTCGACGAAGCGTGGCAACTTATGAAGTACGAAGATTCGGCTAACTTCTTGTTTAGTCTTGCTAAGCGAGCGCGTAAGTACTTCCTTGGGCTGACCACGATTACTCAGGACGTTGAAGACTTTATGAGTAGTAAAATGGGGCGTGCGATTGTATCGAACACGTCTATGCAACTACTCTTAAAGCAATCGTCAAGCGCCGTCGATGTGCTGTCGGATGTATTTAAACTTACCGAAGAAGAAAAAAAGCGCCTCGCAAACTTCCCAATTGGGCAAGGGTTGTTTTTCGCTGGGCAAAGCCACGTGCACATTCAGATTCAAGCATCAGCAACCGAACAGCAACTTATTTCAACCAACCCGCAAGCGGCAGCTTCGCAGGCCGCGCAAGGGGTGCAAAACACTCAATAAGGGGTATAATAAAGGGTATATATGCCAGCTCCCACGTTCATGCCTGAAGATAAAAAACAGGACGAGAGGTTAAACCCCGGTCAGCAAGATTATGACCGTCGTTTTAACGATGTGTCAAACGCCGAACAACGAGGGTCTATCAATATGGACGACTTTGAACGAAATTACGGCGAAACTGCCGATTCGTCACAAGAAGACGCCAATATTGAGCGCGCTCGATCGATGGAGAATAAGGGTAGTCTACCTGGTGCTAGCGAGGGTGGGTGGAATACTGATGTTTCTACTCCAGCTGAATCAAAAAAGGGCGCAGCTAAGGCGTGGTTTAAAAAACGCGGCCCGCTTCTTGGTATAGGTGGTGGTGTCGGTATTATCGGTATCATGCTTTCAATGGCGTCAAGCGCATTACTACCTGTTAGTATTATGCAAAACATGACCGACTTTAACGACTCTTCGTCGGTGAGTATGGGTCGTCGCGGTCCTAAGGTGCTGCAAAAAATGATCACAGGACCAGGTGATTGTAAAGGTGTAAAAATTAATTGTAAAACGGGTCGTATTTCAAATTCAGCACTAAGGAAGCTTGAGAAAAAGGGTTTAGTACCAAAATGGAACGAGGCATCAGGTGGGGTTTCGAATGCGGGTAAGCGTCTTGGGTACCCGTCGCGCAACCCCGACAGCTATGCAATCGTGAAAAATGGTAAAGAGATTGAGACTGTCGCCGCTAAAGATATACGAAGCTATTTAGCAAAAAACAGTGATGTCGCAGCAAAGGTTCTCGGAAGGGGTGGGGCTTTCAATCTACGAGTGAGTGCATGGGCAAGCAAAACGATAGGAAAACGTCTTTTTAATGCATTTAAACTAAAGAAAGATGGTGGTATAGCCGACGGTAAGCTAAAGAAAACAAAAGGAAGTAATTTTGCTTCCGAAGTGAACGAAAAGCTCTTATCGAAAATACCTGCACTCAAAAGTCTGAGCGGTCCAACAGCAAATACTATAACAAAGAAAGCAACAGCACACCTAGGGAAGGCGAAAAAAGGTGGAACAGGATATACTCTTGCGGTGGCTAGTTGTATTGGAGTCAAGGCACCTGGATATATTGCGGCTGGTGTTGCGGCTATTCAGCTTGCTCAACTTATACCTATTATTAACGATGTTATATTGTCGCCGGGGTCGAAAATTAAAGCAAGCGGCGTTATGAACACTAGCGGCGCAACACCAGAAGATATAGAGGCCGTGGGAATACTCTTGACTGAAAAAACAAAGGACAGTGATGGGCAGATGACCTCAGCCCTTGATTCACCGTATCTTCAATCGGCAATTGGCATTAATACCAATAAAACTCCCGTGTCGAAAGAGTTTGCACCTGGTTTTGCCTTCTTGACAAGCGGCGTTGTCGTTAAGTCTCAGCAGGTTGCAAAAAAGACTGAATCTGCCTGTAATACAATAATGAGCCCGGCGGCCATGTATTCTGCAATGGCTGTCGACGCCGCCGTAACAGTCGCGGCGTCATCGACAATTATCCTTGGTGTAGTTAAGGTTGCGGGCTCGTTTGTAATTAACGAAATCGCTTCAAAGGTGACAAAAGATATTATTGGGGACCAAGCAAAAGACTACCTCGTAAAACTCGCTGAAAACGACAATATTCCTAAAGCAAAAGGTAAGGCCCTTGGTGATGTACTTGGTATTGCCGGTTCTGCCTATTTTTCAACCGGTGGTATGGCGCACGGACTCCCAACCCTGAAACAATCGCAGATTGCCGATTATGTTGCCCTGAAAGAACAAGACGAGTCGGAACAGCGGGCTATGGATATTGCTTCACTAAGCCCCTTCGATACATCAAGTAAATATACCTTTTTGGGAAGTATTACACATAAACTTGCCGATATATCCCTGAGAACAAACGCGTATCAAAGCGGACCGTATAGCCTATTGGGCGCTCTCACTAAACTGCCTTTTACATCACTTATACCTCAAGCGAGTGCTGCTGTTGACGATATGAAAAATTTCTGTGGTTATGCAAGTGATTTCAACCTCGACGGAGACGACGAATCGCAAACTCCGGCAATAAACATGGCGGGGCTGCCGTGCACCGGACTCACTACTGGGCAAAGTAGTCTTTCACCAGATGAGGCTATTGATATTTTGTCAAAAGAGGGATGGTTCGATGAGGACAAGGACGTACCGGATAACGCTACTTACGATGACCTCCTAGAAACAGGCTATATTAAAAAAGATACTCCTCTTGCTGATTTTATCGAAACCTGTACTCACGGGGAGACTGGCGACTATCTTTTCAACGCGGCATCGTGTACTATTGATTCGCGAACAAAAAATACAGAGAGTATTACTCAAAAGTATGGCGGGTCGTGTATTGACGGCGTCAATGAAGATGGTGAATCAGTTAAAATTTGTGCTAAAGATAGTGACGACTTTAAAGATAACCCTAACGGCAGTGAAATAAAAAGCAACAAGGCACTCGAGGCAATGAGTGTATTTCTCATTGATTTTCAAATTGCGCAGTCAATTAACGGAGAAGATAATGAAGCTGATATAAACGCGTCTTCTACAATCGGCGGTGCGTCAGATGGGACCATTAAACCTTCGACTGAAACACCTGCAAATACGCAAACTCTTAACAAAGGGTGGACGCTAAAAAGTAATGTCGACTACTCAAACACTGCCTGCGCAGAGGGTACAAACGACACTGGCACCTATACACATCCCGTTGCTCATTTTACTATTAGGACATGTGAGTACAAGGGCACAACTGTTGCTTCTGTAGTTTCGCAAAACGTTGTTGATATGTTTACAGCAGCCGAGGCTGCAAAGGTTCCACTGAGTACAAATAGTTCGTTCCGATCATACGAAAACCAAAAATCGACCTATAATCATAACTGTGACAGCTCCGGGAAATGTAAAGTACAGACCGCAAAACCAGGTGGTTCGCAACACGAAAGGGGACTCGCGCTTGATATAGCAGATTGCGCCACTGGGTCAGCACGGTTTGAGTGGCTCAGTGAACATGCGGCGTCGTATGGGTATTATAATTTGCCAGCAGAATCATGGCACTGGTCACTAAGTGGGTATTAAACATATGAAGCGAATATTTTCTTTATTTATTATTACTGTTATTAGCATGTCGGTTGCACTACCGGCACAATCAGCTTTAGCAAATGGCTGCGATAATGATTTTTTAAGTAGTAACGATATTCTTTTTTACAACCCCTGCGAACAGTTTTCGAGTAGCACCTGTGCGACAAGCTCCTCTAATTCCGTATTAAACAACCAAGACTATGCTGGTAATACACTTTTTAACGATAGTCAGCTAGCTGCTATCGAAGAGAATCGTCCCTTTTATCAAAAGGCGGCCGAATTAGAGGATATCCCTTGGCAGATACTTGCCGTTATTCACTACCGAGAAACAACTTTAGCCCGCACCGGCCCAAGTAACGGTCAAGGGCCGTATCAGTTTGTCTCTGGCGGTTTTCCTGTTAGCAAAACTTACACCGACGAGCAGTTTCAGGATGCAACCAATAAGGCAGCTACTTTCGTGAAGCAAAAGGCCAACGGTAAGGATCTCACACAGCCAGACAACGTAAAGGCGATGTTTTTTGCCTACAACGGAAAAGCCAAAGCATACATAGACCAAGCGAAACGGCTTGGCTTTACCGACGAGGAGGCGCAAAACGGCGAGGGATCACCGTACGTTATGAATCGGTTTGACGTGGAGCGCGACCCAACTGCTAGTCCAACAAGTTCAAACAACACATGGGGGCAAATTTTACGAGACCACGGGTCAATTGAATACCCGGCAAATGAACAATACGGCGCATTCGTGTATTACAACGCACTTACCAACGGTGGGTCATGCGGCAATGCGGTTGCAAAAAATGGTGACGTTAAAGCCCTGCAGACTACTTTTGTTAATTATATGAATAGTAACAATGAAGTTTACGGTTCATATGTACTTGGGGTAAACGGCTGCACGACGCTCTCAAGTTGGTATATTGGTGAAAATACAACATTGCAATATGGTGGGGGCAACGGCGGGTGGGTTGTACGCAACTTAGTTGCATCTAATAAAGACAGGGGGTTGGTGAGTACCGACAAACCTACGGCACCGTCTATTTTTAGCGTCGCACCAGGGGTAAGAGAGTGGGGCTCATCAGGTAGTGAATATGGTCACGTTGGAATTGTTGTATCTGTTGACGAAGCAAGTCAAACGGCGACCGTTCTCCATACAGGAAAGACACAAGCGGGGTCATCGAATAAGTCATACATCCAAACCTTTAAGTACCCAATGAGTGGTGTAACCTTTACCTATATAGGAGATTATTTGAAATGAGCCAAGAAAAACGACGTTTTATAGCATTTTCCGTTATTATCGGACTCTTTGTAGTGATTGTTGCGGTTATGATTTTTTTGGCGCTACGACAATCCGAGAATGAATCGGGGCGTATTACTATCCAGAACTATGGCGATTACGTAAAAAATCTGTCGCCAGATGAGCGAAAATCTATCGAAAAAACACTGTTTGATACTGTTAGTCTTAATAATGTCTCATCTGATAAAATTGCAACGATTAATGATGCACTTATCAGAGGCGAAAGTTATACACAAACAATAGACAGCGGTATATACACGACACATTTTATTGTCGATATGGATAGTATTCAACAATCGTATAAAATTGAAGACATTTTTTCGAATAGCCCACCAGAAGTTTCAGGGTTGATTGATTATACCGCTTTGGCGCTTTGTGTTGCGAAAGATGCCATGAAATACCCTGATTTTAACTGTAAAGATCGCATTTCTAACGAACGTGGTCTCGAAAAATCCGACCCCGTTCTTGAATACCTACCAGTGTCAACACGTAGCTATACGTTGTCTGCCGACCCAAATTCGCCTGAGCTTAGCTTAGAAATGCGCTTATTCCTTACAAGTTCCGACTACGAGAGAGGGAAGGATGCAGTAAGAGAGCAGTACGAAGCAGAACTCCGTGAGTGGTTTAGTTCTAAGGGCCTTGATATGAATAATTATTCTATTACTTATACCTACAGCTAGCTGCACACTTCCGGTACGACTAAGCCAACCACAAGCCGTTACTAGAGCGTTATATGCCGCAAATGTTCGCCCGCGTGGCTAGTTGCTGATGTAATAATGATTTGACGGCCTTTTAATTGGCTGGTTAAGAGTTGTTGTCGCTTTGCATCCAACTCCGAAAATACGTCGTCGAGTAGGACGATGGGGGTTTTACCTGTAAGCTGTTCGATAATGGTGACTTCGAGGAATTTGAGAGCGAGCACAATGGTACGAGCTTCGCCACGCGAGGCAACCGAAAGAGCAGGGGAGTTATTAATTGAAAAAATAACGTCGTGGCGGTGCGGGCCGACTGATGTGTTACCGAGGTAGCGGTCGCGGGCGAGGTGAGCGCTGAGTTCATTGAGTAGTTTTTGTTTTATATCGCCCACAAAGGTGTGTGAATAATGAATTGATACATCGTCGTGTGTGCCTGCAATGTCTTGGTAAAGCGTACTTAAATGTTGATTAATTTGTTCAATAAAAGCAACGCGCTGCTCAATAACGTAGGCACCATGTTCGGCGAGGGCGATATTCCAGGCGAATAGCTCGTCATCTTGTGCGTAAGGGCTTTTAAGTAGATTATTACGCTGCTTTAGGGCACGTTCGTACTTTCTAAGTGACGGGCCGTAGAGCGGGTTTAATTGGCTAATAAAGCGATCGATAAACTGGCGGCGGCGCGCAGGCGAACCGTGTAGGAGGCGTAAATCTTCGGGTTCAAATAAAACAACGGGGTATTTTTGCTTCGCAGGCAAACGAGCGGTAGTTTTACCGTCGAGTACAAATTGTTTTCGGCCTGTGATTTTTTCTGGGTCGAATTTTATAGTGCGAAGCTGCTGGTCGTTTAAGGTAACGTCTATCTTCCACCAAGGTGCGTCGTGTTGTAAAAGCTCTTTGTCGCTACCACGAAATGAAGACCCCTGCAAACTAAGGTAAATTGCTTCAAGCAGGCTGGTTTTACCACTGCCGTTTTCGCCTGTAATAATAGTAACATCAGGCGAAAACTCAACACTATATTCGGCGTGCGACCGAATATGTTTAACGTGAAGTGCTTGAACGGAAGTCATTAAAGGCCTAGCTCTTAAGCGGCATGATGACGTGGTAGTAATTAGTGTCTTTGGCGGTCGATTTTAGAATGATTGGCGACAATTTACCGCTAAAGCTGAATGATATTTCGCTGGCGTCGAGCACCCCGAGCGCCTCGGTAAGGTAGCGCGAGTTAAGCGTTACTTGGCCACTACCTGTAATTTCGGCGTCGAGTTCTGAAGTATTTTCGCCAAGTTCTGAAGCAATAGAGTGGAGTGAGACGGTCTTCGTGTCACTATCAACAGTCACCGTAACACTACCGCCCGATTCGCGGGCAAACAAGCCTGCAATTTTGTTCACGCGGCTAAATTCGGTTTTATTCATAACTGCGGTAATGTCTGATTTTGCAGGGATAAGCTGGCGGTAATCAGGGAAGTTGCCATCAACCAGGCGACTAATCACTTCGGCTTCGTTAATACGGAACCGTACTTGGCTTTCGTCAAACAGCACATCAATTGTATCGACGTCATCAACGATTGTTCGCAGTACTTCTTGTAAAGTTTGGGTTGGGATAATCGCCGCAACGTCACTTTTTGTTTCAACTAAACGACGCTCGGATAGGCGATAGCCATCGGTTGCAGCGAGGTAAATCCAGCCTTCGTGTGAGTGCCAATATACCCCAGTAAGCACAGGGCGGGTTGAGTCGGCGCTAGCGGTGATGATCGTTTGCGAGACTGATTGCTTGAACTCTTCGGTATTAATTGAGTAGGTGACTGAGTTTTCTTCGTTGATTGTTGGAAGTTCTGGGAAATCGTCGGCAATGACGCCGTTAATAATTGAGTGGTATTTGCCACTAGTAATATGCATATTTTCGCCAACTACACGTAGCTCAATAGTGCCTTTTGGAAGGCTTGAAACAAATTCAGAAATCAATCGAGCGGGTACGGTAATTGCGCCAGGTTTAGCAATTTTGGCACCTATATATTGTGTTGTGGCGATTTCTAGGTTGGTGGCTGCAATTAATAGGCGACTTCCATCGGTTCGTAAGAGAATATTACTAAGGATTGGTAGCTGTGTTTTAGAGCTTGCAACTCGACCAACTGCCGAAAGGGCTCGAGCGAAGTTTTCTTGGGTAACTGTGAGTTCCATTATTATGAGTTTCCTTTCTTATTTTTTATTCATCTTATTAATAGTAGGTGCTGTGGATAGTGGGGATAAGTGACGGTTTACTAGAGGTAAAAGGGTGATTTTTCGTGTGGAAAGCCGTGGTGGAAATGTGTTAATAACTTGGGTGAAAAGTGGGACTTTTACCACAACCTGAGTGGCTTGTTTACGTGAGGTGTGGGTAGTTGGGGATAGGTTTGCACCGTTTACCACACCGTGTACCCACAAATTGTACACATTTTTTACCCAGGCTGGGAATACGTGAAGGGAAGGGGTAGCGCGCGAAAATTCGATGTACATAGCACTAGGCATATAAATGCTCCCGAATGGCATTAACTTGTTCGCGGATCATGTAGTCGAGCTTAATAGCCTTTTCGATTTTCTCAACCGAGTGAATAGCTGTGGTGTGGTCTTTTCGACCTAGCTCACCAGCGATTTTAGGGAAACTAAGGTGAAGTTCGCTACGCAACAAATACATGGCAATTTGCCGAGGTACAACAATATGTTTGTCGCGTTGACTACCGCAGATTTCTTCAACCTTAATTTGGAAGTGTTTAGCAGTTTTATCAATAATCTGTTTACTTGATAAATGCTGCGGGCGTGATTGGCGTACGTTGCCAAGAAGCCCTTCGGCGGTGGATACGTCAGGTTCAACATGGTGAAGCTCGGCGTAGGCGAGTAGTTGGTTTAGTGCGCCTTCAAGCTCACGAATATTCGTTTTTATATTATTTGCTAAGAATTCAACCGTTTCATTATTAAGGGTAACTCCCGAGAGCCCAGCTTTTGCTGTAATAATTGCGCAGCGCGTTTCGAAGTCGGGCATTTGAATATCAATACTCATGCCCATTTCGAAGCGACTACGGAGACGTTCGGTTAAGGTTGGAATACTTTTTGGCGGCTTATCGCTCGAAATAATAATTTGTTTATTATTTTGATGTAAGAAGTTAAAGGTGTGGAAGAATTCTTCTTGGGTTTTTTCCTTGTTGGCGATAAACTGCATGTCATCGACGATAAGGACGTCGATGTTGCGGTATTTGTCGGAGAAGCCCTTCTTTTTAAAACGAATATACTCAAGGAACTCGTTCACAAATGTTTCAGAGCTTACATATAATACGCGCGTTTCGGGCGTATTTTTAAGAATTTCATTACCAATAGCCTGCATAAGGTGAGTCTTACCAAGCCCAACGCCACCATAAAAGTAAATTGGGTTGTACTTAACGCCTGGTGCAGCAGCAACCGCCTGGCTTGCCGAGTAGGCAAGGTCGTTACTTGAACCGACGATGAAATTATCAAATGTATAGCGTGGGTTTAAGTTACCGCGCGCCGCGAGTGGTGATGGAGCGGGTGTGTACCCAGACGTAACACTAGCAGGGCTGGCGGACATAACTGAATTAAGCGGGGCGCTTGTAAGTATGCTGGCGTTGGCGGTTGTTTCGCGGCTGACACGCGGCTTTTTACTACCGGAAGGAATAACATAGGTGAGGATAGCAGGGGTGAGCCCGTTTTTTTCGAGCATCTCGCGCATCATTTTGTCATATTTTGTTTGCAGGTTTTTTTGCACAAAAAGATTAGGAACTTCAAAGATCATTTCATTTTGGTCGTACGAGACCGGTTTTGTTTTTGCCCAATAAACACTGTAATTAGGCGTCGACAAACTTAGTTCGACTTCACCCAAAATACCTTGCCAAAGCGCGTGTATATCTTTTTGCATGTTCCCCTCAATTACACCTTTTTTCAATCTATATACCTACTATACGACAGAGTCAGAGTTTTCCACAACCATAAATAGGTTGCGAAAAAGAGGGGATAGAATAGGGCAGAGTCAGGGGTACAAGTTATCCACAATTAGGAATTACCCCTGTTAATGTGTGGAAAACTTTTAAAAATATGGGGATAAATTTTATATATAACGGCACTATTTTGTTAAAAAGCAAGTCAACAGATTGATTTAAAGGGGTGAGTGCGATATAATAACCAAGATATGCCAAAACGAACTTACCAACCACACACTCGTCACCGTGCGAAAACCCACGGCTTCCGTGCTCGTGTGTCAACTAAGACCGGTCGCCAAGTATTAAAGCGCCGTCGTCTTAAGGGACGCGCACGTTTGACGGTTTAACAAAAAACGCCCCTCACACCGAGGGGTATTTTTTATTGTGCTCTACTTTAAGGTACAATACTAAGTAATGATTTCATCAAAATTTCGGTTTCATGGGCACAACAGCTTGCGATACGTGTACAGCAAAGGCAAAGCGGTACGCTCGCAAATGCTCACTGTGAAGTACGTTCCTAATGCGCACCGTACGTACCCACGGTTTTCGGTGGTAGTAAGTAAGAAGGTTATTAAATCGGCCGTTGGGCGAAATCGTATTCGTCGCCGCCTGTATGAATACTTACGACTCAATACTGAAAACCTTAACGGTGTGTATGATATTGTTGTAATTTGTACATCATCAGAATTACGAACACTTCCCTTCACAGATATATCTGCTCAATTAACGCAATTATTTGAAAAAGCCTCCCTATATAAATAGGGTTTTAACTGATATACTATTACTAGTAACTTGCTAAGAGGCTGTGAATGAACATCTTTGAACTATTTATCGTCCAACCAATTTTTAACCTGCTGTTATTTATTTACAGTATTGTCCCCTATGCCGACTTTGGTATAGCGATTGTTATCTTTACGATTATTGTGCGCTTTGCAATGTGGCCACTGGTTGCCAAACAGCTACACCAAGTAAAGGCAATGCGCAAACTACAGCCCGAGCTGGCGCGGATTAAAAAAGCTACTAAAGGCAACCGGCAGCTTGAAAGTATGCAAATGCTCGAGCTTTACAAAAAGCACGAAGTTAAGCCGTTCCGTTCGATCCTTATTTTGCTGATTCAACTGCCAATTTTTATTGCGCTGTTTCAGGTTATTCGTATTTTTACGACAAACCGCGAGTCAATTAGTCACTTTACCTACAGTTTTATGCAGGTATTTCAGCCAGTTAAAGACCTGTTGGCTGACCCAAGTAACTTTAGCGAAAAGTTCCTAGGCTTTATTGACCTTACGCAGCACGCAATTACCCCCGAAGGAATTAGTATTTTCTTGGTTGCTTTAGCGGGAATTGCGGCGTACACGCAATATGTTATTTCAAAGCAAACAACTCCAAACTCGAACACCAAGCGCCTACGCGACGTTTTAGCTGAAGCTGGCGAAGGCAAAGAACCCGACCAAGCAGAACTAAACGCCGTTATGATGAGCAAAATGACGAAGTTTTTGCCAATTATGATGTTCTTTATTATGCTAAACCTACCTGGAGCGTTGGCACTTTACTACGTTACCTCTAACCTATTTGCGGCGATTCAGCAGCACTATTTGTTAAAGCGCGACGCCGAAGAAATGGATAAACTAGCAAGTCAAGAAATAAAAAGAAGCGGTAAAAAAGCAACTGCAAAGGCGCGAGCTAAAGAGGCTCGTAAAGCACAAGTGGTGGGAAAAGCACCACAAAAAGCTGAGCCTAAAAAGAGCGAGGCTAAAAAAAGCGACAGCAAGAAGACTGAGGTGAAAAGCAGCGAAAAGGGTGGCGTAAACGTAACGCGTATTAGCGCGAAAGATACACCGCGCCGTAAGGAGGACGCATGAACCGAGAACAGTCAGTAGAATTTGCCCGCACGTATGTGGCGGATTTACTTAGTTTTTTTGGGATTAATGTTGAAGTCGAGGCCTCGGTAGAAGACGATATTATTGAACTTTCGGTGCCGTCAACAGATATAAACAGCCTCCTGATTGGCCGTGGTGCCGAAACGCTCCGCAGTTTGCAGTTTTTGGTTTCGACCGTACTACGCAACCAAGGCGCGGCAATAAATCGTATTAATCTTGATGTGGCTGACTACAAAAAGCAGCGTGCTGATCGTCTGGCTGAAAAGGCTCGCGAATGGATTGAAGAAGTTCGTAAATCAGGTACATCACATGTTGAGCGCCTGAACGCGGCAGATCGCCGAATTGTACACCAAGTTGCAGCTGAATATTCCGACATTAAAACCTTTTCAGAGGGCGAAGGGTTGGAACGTCGAATTACTATTACACAGGCGAGTTCGTAGGACAAGCCTTAGAGGGACTTAAGGCGACTTAAAGCGAGGGGTGGTTCACCCCTCTTTTAAAACTTTCATGTAAATTTTGTGGGTTTCTTGGGCCTGCTTTTTCCAGGAATATTTTTTGATTTGTTTGTAACCTGCTTTTGCAAGGCGGGTACGTAGGGCGTCGTTAGAAAGAACTTGGTCGATTGCGTCAGCCATGTCACTGGTGTCGAGAGGATTAAAGTAGTGGGCGGCGTTACCGTATACCTCGGGAAGGCAGGTGGCGTTACTACTTACAACGGGAGTGCCGTACCCCATTGCCTCGAGCCCCGGTAACCCAAACCCTTCCATAAGCGACGGGAAAACGTAAGCTTGGGCGTTGCTATAAAGCCAACTGAGTTCGTCGTCGGCGACAAAGCCTGTGAAGTGAATATTAGTGTAGTTTCGGCTGTTAAAGTAGGCTTCGTTTTGCAGGGCGCTGGCGTTTTTACTGCCAACAAGAACGAGCCCAAGGTCGGGGTATTTAGCGAGTAGTAATTGGTGGGCGTCGCCAAGCCGTTTGATATTTTTATAATCCGATTGCTGGCCAACATATAAAATATATTTTTTAAACGGAAGTACATATTTTTTAGGAGCGATTATTGCGACGTCGGACGATTCATAAATGACCGATATTTTTTCGTCTGGTATAGGCGTGAACGCTTGGAGTTCTTTTTTTGTAAACTGACTCACGGTGATAATGTGGTTGTTGTCGCGGGCGACGCGTTTAAACACGTACTTCCCTACTTGCTGCTTTGCGTGGTAGATGGCCCAGTTTTTGTCGGAGTTATAGGTTTTAATCAGCGTTAGGTCGTGGAAGGTGGTAACTTTTTTGCCAGTATAGAGAAGCGGCTGTTGTGGCATGCAAAAGTGTACAAGGTCGGCACCAAGCTTATGTAAAAAGCGGTTAAACCCGAGCTGTTCGTTGAAGGAATAATTGTCAAAATCAGCAGTACGAACGGTAAAGTTTGGGTTGGTTGGAATCCAAAAATCTTTGTCTTTTGAAGTGACGATAATAGTGTACTGATTAGTTTTGTCGACCTCTTGTAGGTAGGTGACGAGCCGTTCGACGTAGCGGCCGGTACTGGAGCTGATGATACGAGCGTCGATAGCGATGTGAGACATAGTACTAGTATACTATACAAAAAAGACACACCGCAGAGGTGTGTCGTATAAATTCGTAGGAATGCTCCTTTGACTGGCGATACCGCCCGCCCGGCCTTTCCTGTTTTTATTATACAAGGGATTTACGGGATTGTCTATTTTTTGAACACCAAGCGTGAATAAAGTAGGTAATTCCAAACTAGCGATGCGCCTGTGGCGATGACCTTGGCGACAAAAAGCTGGAGGGAGGCGCTGCTTAAGTGGAAGCTTAGTAGGTGGGTGACGGCCCAGATAACAAGCGGCTGAATAACCCATACACCAATGACCGTAACGATGACGAAAAGTGCAAATTGGTGATGTTTTTTACCTGTTGTATGTTTGAATGTAAACCGACGATTGCCGTAAAAGCTAAAGACCATCGATACGCCTGTAGAAAGGTAGTTAGCGGGGATTTTATTAATACCAAGGGCAACAAAAATAAACAAAAGGGCAAAGTCGAGGGCGGTGTTAAAGCCGCCCACAATACCGTACCTAATTTTTTGAGCGTGCTTTTTTCGGAGTTGTTCCACTGTGGTATTCCTCAATTAAATACAGCGGACGCTGCTTTGTTTCGTTGAAAATACGGCCGACGTATTCGCCAATAATACCGAGCGAAATAAGTTGCACGCCACCAAGGAAAAGAATAACGGCCATCATTGAGGCGTAGCCAGCGAGGTCGACGCCAAAAATCCAGGTGCGGAAGACGAGGTAAACCAGGTAAATAAAGGCAAAGAGTGACACGGCAATACCCGCGTAGGTTGAAATACGAAGCGGTGCTGTAGTAAACGAGGTAATGCCGTCGATGGCGAGTTCGACAAGTTTAATGTAGTTCCATTTTGTTTCGCCAGCAGCGCGTGGGTCGCGGTCGTACATGATTTCTTTTTTGTAAAAACCAACCCAGCTAAACATAGCTTTAGTGTTACGCTGTGATTCGCGGAACTGCTTTAAGGCCTCGACAACGCGGCGGTCAAGGAGGCGAAAATCGCCTGTGTCTTCTTGGATTGGAATACGCGTCACACTTTGAAGCGTTTTGTAGTACATACGAGAGGTGAATTTTTTGAGCCACGTCTCGCCTTCGCGTGATTTTCGCTTAGCGTAGACGTCGTCGTAGCCTTCTTCCCAGAGGCGAATCATTTCTGGAATAAGTTCGGGCGGGTCTTGTAGGTCGGCGTCAATAATAACGGTCGCGTCGCCACGGGCGTGGTCAAGGCCTGCGATCATGCCTATTTCTTTACCAAAGTTGCGCGATAAATTAATGTAGCTGACGCGCGGGTCTTTTTCGGCGTAGTCGCGAATAATTTGAAGTGTTTTGTCGCGGCTGCCGTCGTTGACGAAAAGAAACTCAAACGAATAATCTTTTACGTTATTTGCAAGGTCGCCAAGGCGGGTCATGAGCTTGTCGAGGACGGCTTCTTCGTTGTAGGCGGGGATGAGGATTGAGATGAGTTTCATTGCACTTATTATAACAATTTTTAATAGCTATTTAATATTGAAAGACTATAATGATGGCTAATGTTGAATCATTACACGACTACGATGCGGGAAATAGCAAAACAACGAATGAAAACCGTTGAGGCGCTTATTAATGCGCATGACTATGAAGGGGCGGCGTATATTATTGGGTTAACTGGTGAAATAGCATTAAAAGCCGTAATATCTAAGCGCTTGAATTTTTCGGAGTATCCACCGAAAACAACAACAAAGAACCAGCAAAATTATTTGCGAACACACGATCATCAGGAGCTTGTAGTTCTTGCGGGGTTGTCAGGCGTATTTAGTCCGACCGCAAATACTCCGGAGGCGCTTAACTGGTCTGAGTATACAAACCAATATCGTGGTGATTGGATTTCACGCCTTAGGTATCACGATGAAGGAACCGGAAGGTCTATAGTAATAACAGATGACGAAGTAAAACGCCTTTACGAAGTGCTAATTAGTGATGAAAACAGTATAATAAAATATATACAGAGAAAAAGATTATGGTAAGTAGATTTGAAAAGATTACTCAGGTGATTAATAAGAAGCACAAAGATGCTTCACTACTTGCTTTTGTGCGTATTGACGAGGGTCAAGACACTTGGACTATTCTTTTTAGCTCACCTCTTATTAGCTATACAGGGCGGGGTGATGAGATACGAAAACAGGTTTTTGCAGATATTTCAAAAGCACTTAATGAAACGCAAGACGAAACGCCAGGTACTACGGTTGTCCGTGTTGGTATTTTTCCACTCGATAGGCATATTATTAAAGATGCGCTCAAATTCAAGGCTGGTACGCATATTACCGAGCCAACACGTATGAACGGCAATACGGTGTTTGAAGGCTATATTACTATCTCGAAATCAAACTAGTTTTGGGCAATACGCGCAATTAGCTCGACAATGCTTTTGGCAGTGATAACGCCAGCGGCCTGGAGGGCTGCTGTTTTTGCTTGGGCGGACTCTTCGTTGCTGCCTAAAATGGCACCAGCGTGGCCGAGTTGGACGCCCGCTGGGGCGTGGTGACCTGCAATGTAGCCGTAAATAGGCTTCGTGACGTGTTGTTTTATGTAGTCGGCGGCGGCGATTTCGTCGGTACCACCAATTTCGCCGATGATGACGATTTTGTCGACGTCGGGGTCGTTTTGGAAAAGTTCGAGGCAGTCGATAAAGCCTGTGCCGCGGATTGGGTCGCCGCCAATGCCAATGACGTATTTTTGACCAATGCCCTTTTCGGACAAACCTGCCATTGCTTCGTAGGTAAGGGTGCCGCTGCGGCTAACGATACCAACGTTACCTGTTGCGCTTGCGCCGCCCGTTGCGCCAGATTTGGCGCCTGCTGGGGCGCCTGGAAGCCCCATGAATTCGGGGATAATGCCAAGGCGGTGGACGCCAGGGAGTAACACGCCAGGCGAGTTGGGGCCAATGAGGGTAGAATCTGAGTTTTTTATTAACTTTTTTATATAAAGCATGTCGTGGACGGGGATTCCTTCGGTGATGCAGACGATGAGCGGGACTTTTGCCTCGATGGCTTCAACAATAGCACCTTTTGCATGTGGTGCAGGAACAAATACAAGGCATGTATCGATTATGTATTGATTCTGTATGTCTTTTAGCGTAGCGAAAATTGGTATACCGTCGATTACCTGCCCAGCCTTACTGAGCGATGTGCCAGCAACAATGTGCGTACCCGCCTGTACCATTGCTTTTGTGTGAAACGCACCTTGCGAGCCCGAAATGCCCTGTACGACGACATTTTTGCCAAAAAAGAGTGATTTATTCATGTTTTACCGCCTTTTTTGCCTCGTTTAAGCACACCTCAAGCGTGGGAAGAAGAGTAATACTATGCGCGTCGAGTAGAGTTTTAGCTTCGTTAACATTCGTTCCAGCCAGCCTAATAAACAAAGGTGGAAGGTTTTTGATTCCGCCGCGGGCTTCAATAATAGCCTTGGCGACTTCATCGCAGCGGGTAATGCCAGCGAAAATATTAATTACAATCGCCTGAACTCGGGGGAATTCCATAATGCGCTCAAAGGCAGCCATAACCGATGCACTGTTAGCGCCACCGCCTATATCAAGGAAGTTGGCAGGCGAAAGGCCCGTATTTGCGACAGCGTCAACCGTCGCCATAGCAAGCCCTGCCCCATTGGCGATGGTTGCAACGGTGCCGTTTTGGTCAAGTGTTACAAAATTAGCTTGCGTGGTTGCTTGTTCAAACTGCCAGTTTGGGTGACGAAAGGTGGCGCTGTCGTCGAGGGTCATTTTACAGTCGCCAGCTATAAGTGTGCCGTGGGGTGCCTGGGTAGTTTGCTGGGTAAGAATAAGGGGGTTGATTTCAATCAGTGTGGCGTCGGATTGCGTCATGCAGGCAAGGAGTTTAACGAGTAGATCCTCGAGGTCGTTGCGGTGATGAGGGAGTGAAAAGCGGCTCGCCAGTGCGTCGGCAGCGTGTGGAATTGTTTCGGCTGAAAGCGGTGTACGAAAAAAGCTACCGGCTGGGTGCGACTCGATTTCGACCCCACCTTCGGTGTGCGCAAGTAGTTCGATGGTTTCGAGCTCGCGGTTAATAAGCAGCGAAAGGTAAAACTCACGGGCAATCGCCAGCGGCTCTTCGGCAAGAAGTGTGCGGGGAATAAACCCTTTAATGGGTTTTTGGAAAAGTTCGGCCGCACGAGTAGTAAATTCGGCGGCGGTTGTCACCTTTTGAATACCACCAGCCTTGCCGCGCCCACCAATAGGGACTTGCGATTTAAGAATAGCGGGTAACACAGGCGCTTGCGACGGGCTAGTAATAAGAGTGCCCGCAGGTACAGGTACAGAAAACTGCGCCAGGATTTTTTTTGCTTCGTGTTCAAGAAGTTTCATTATATTTATTATAGCGCTTTCCTATGCAACGGTTGTGCGTGTTATACTAAAAGCATTCATTATGTTTGAAAAACTTTACAAAAAATACCGCTACTCGTTGATTTTGCTACGAGAACTAGTTATTACAGATTTTAAACTTCGCTACCAAGGGTCGGTGCTTGGGTATCTGTGGGCGCTGCTGCGGCCGATGTTTTTGTTTGCTATTATGTATATCTTCTTTGTAGAGGTGCTACATATTGGTAAGGAAATTCCGCACTGGGGCGTGGCGCTGCTACTTGGTATTGTGATGTGGAACTTTTTTACCGAAGTTGTAGGCCAGGGGCTAAAGTCGATAGTTAACTCGGGCGGTATTATTCGTAAAATTAACTTTCCAAAGTATATTATTGTTATTTCAACTAGCCTTTCGGCGTTTATTAACCTGGCAATTAACCTTGGTGTGGTTGCTATTTTTGGGGCAATTGATGGCGTTGAACCGTCGTGGGGAATGTTGCTAATCCCTGTTTTTGTGGTTGAATTATATATTTTTGGCCTTGGTATGGCGTTCTTCCTCAGTGCGGTCAATGTGAAGTTTCGCGACGTTGGCTATATTTGGGAAGTAGTAAGTCAGGCGCTGTTTTACGGTTCGGCTATTATGTTCCCGCTTGACCGTGTTGTGTCTATGAGCCACGATATTGCTGTATTTCTTGCCATGAACCCTGTTGCACAGGCAATTCAAGACGCGCGCTATTTTGGTATTACCAACAACCTTGCGACGGCGCACACTCTAACAAGTAACATATGGGCACTGCTTGCTCCGTTTGTGATTACGCTTGTTATGTTTGTGGTTGGTGCGCTGTATTTTAGAAAGCGATCGCCTTATTTTGCGGAGGATATTTAGTATGTCAAATTATGCCGTTGAAGTTCATAACGTAAAGAAAAGTTTTTACCTACCGCACCACAAAAATAACTCGCTTAAAACTGCTATTACGCAGGTATTTAAGAAAAAAGATAAAGGTGGTAATACCTTTAACGCCCTGAATGGTGTTTCGTTTAATGTTGAAAAAGGCGACTTTTTTGGCATTTTGGGGCGCAATGGGTCGGGTAAAAGTACGCTTTTGAAGATTATTTCTGAAATTTATCAACCAACCAGTGGAACCGTAAAGCACGAGGGTAAGGTTGTATCGTTTATTGAGCTTGGTGTTGGTTTTAAAACCGAACTTTCGGGTCGCGAGAACGTATATTTGAACGGTGCGCTGCTTGGCTTTTCAAAAAAAGAAGTCGAGGCAATGTATGACGACATTGTTGAATTTGCCGAGCTTGAAAAGTTTATGGATCAAAAGCTAAAAAACTATTCGAGCGGCATGAAGGTTCGCTTGGCGTTTTCGGTTGCTATTAGGGCAAAGGCTGACATTTTGATTTTAGACGAGGTATTGGCAGTTGGTGATGCGTCGTTTAAGCGAAAGTGTAATGAGTACTTTAAAACTCTCAAACACGACAAAAAGACGGTGATCTTAGTTACTCACAGCATGAGCGATGTTCGCGAGTACTGTAACAAAGCAATTGTGATTGAAAAGGGCAAAGTGCAGTTTGAGGGTGGCGCTGATGAGGCAGCAGAAGAGTATTTGAAGTTGTTTGAAAAGAAATAGCTTTTATGAAACAGCCTGTCGTATCTACAATCATTCCCGTATACAACATTGAAAAATATCTTTCCGAGGCAATTGAGAGTGTTCTTAGCCAATCGATAGATTTTGTAAATAACGGTGAGCTTATTTTGGTGGATGATGGCAGCACAGACGGAAGCGCTAAAATAGCCAAAGAATACGCGAAAAAATACCCTAGAACTATTCAGTATGTGTATCAAAAAAATGCAGGCGTCAGTAAGGCGCGAAACCAAGGCTTTAAGAAAAGTCGCGGAACGTACGTACACTTTTTTGATGGCGATGACTTATTGTCGAAGAATTTTTACCAAGAAGCGATAAAGTTTTTAGAAAACAATTCGAGTGAAGTAGACTTTGTTGCTGCAAAGCTAATGTTTTTTGATGAAATTATTGATAGTCACCCGCTTAACTATAAGTTTACAAAAGACAGGGTTATTGACCTTACTAAAGAGCCGAATGCGTCAATTATGCATGTTATTTCGTGTGTATTTCGTCGTGACGCAATTGTAAATGTAGTATTTAACGAAAAGTTAAGAATTGCCGAGGACGTCACCTACATTAGCGATGTGGCGATTCAAAAGTGTGCCTATGGCGTAATAACAAGGCCGACCTACTATTACCGAAAGCGCGGCGACGGAACATCGGCGATTGGTGGGCGAGGTAAGAATAAAAGCAACTACCTTGATGTTGTAACCTATGCATATAACCATATGTTAACCATTTGGGCGGCAACCAATTCGCTTGCAGCTGAATATACTATTTTGTACGACCTTTCGTACCGATTAGACCAAAAAGAACAGAGTATTCTTACAAACGAGGAAGAGCAGGCATATAAGCAAGATATTATTAATGTAGCAACAGCCTGTAGTGACGAGGCTATTATTACTAATGCACACCTCACGTTACATCAAAAGCTGTATATTTTAGACAAGAAATACGGCAAGGCGGCCAAAAGCCATATTACAATCGACGGTACAAAGGTTTATTTTGATGGCTTTATGCTTACCGATTTAAGCAATAGCCTTGCGCACATTGATTTTTTGACGCACGAAAAGAGTAGCACCTACACTGTAGAAGGGTTTGTAGGTGGGCCTATTTCAATCCCAGGGGTAGAGTGGTATATACATGTAAATAGCAAACAGTACAGACTTTCGTTTATTAGCAGGGCACAGCGACAACAAGAGTTTTTGGGTGACATTTATTATGGCGGAGGCGCATTCGTGCAGCGCCTTGAAATACCATATAACGCTACCCTTTCGTTTACAGTAAAAACCGAAACCGCCGAGGTAACATTACCTATCGAAACCGGTCCATTTACTAAATTTGGGGCATTAAAGCTTACCTATAGGCGCGATAACGACCGCCTGTTTAAGCGCATGACTAAGACTATTCAGAGCTCTCCGTACTCAAAAACTCGCCACGTGGCGCTTGAGCTTCGTATGTTGGTGCAAATTCTTCTTAACTGGCGACTTAATACGGCAAAAACACGCTTTAAGCAGCTACTTACTCGTAACCTTCACCAACTTAGCCTAAAAGCAAAGTTGGTTGAAATACTAAAGCCAGGCTTCTTCTCGGTTGAGGCTGTTATTATGATTCCGCGCGCTTTTATATTAAGGATTGGGTACTACGTTGTAAAAAAATATAAAAAGCGACCGATTTGGCTTATTAGTGACCGCGGAACGGCCGCGGGTGACAACGGTGAAGCCTTGTTTAAATATATTGCTAGTCGCAACGACTGCCCAGCCGATGTGTATTTTGTTATATCGAAGAATGCGAAAGACTTTGAGCGATTAAAACAGTACGGCAAGGTTATTCCACAAGAAGGGCTTCGTTATAAAATGAAGTTTTTGTTAGCCGATAAAATTATTGCATCACAGGCGGACGTTGAAACGACTAATCCATTTATTCGACAACTTGATCATTACGTAAACCTGTTTAATTTTGACTTTGTTTTTTTGCAACACGGTATTATTAGGCATAACTTATCGAGCTGGCTTAATAGGTATAACAAAGATATTCGTCTGTTTATTACAAGCGCCCAAAAAGAATACGACTCTCTTTTTAAAAACCCGTACTACTACCCAAAAAGCCATGTACTACTAAGTGGGTTGCCGCGGTACGACTACCTTGAAAATAGGCCTGCTAAAAAGCTTATTTTGGCGCCAACTTACCGAAAGAATTTGGTAAAGCAAAAAACTGACCGCATTGGACGACGCGATTATGACCCAACGTTTAAGAAGTCGTTTTACCGCGAGTTTTATAACAATTTAATGAACGATAGTCGTATTATTGCGGCACTTAAAGAATCCAATATGACAGGTGAGTTTTATCTTCACCCGGTATTTTCGGCGCAGCGACAAGACTTTGACGAGAACGAACGCTTTACTATGATGCAATTTCCATACGATTACAAAACGGCGTTTAGCGAAGGGGAAATGCTTATTAGTGATCACTCAAGTGTTGTGTTTGACTTTGCGTACTTAAAAAAGCCCGTTGCTTATGCGCACTTTGATGTTGATACATTTTTTGACGGGCACTCGTACGATAAATCAAACTTCTTTAGTGATGAAGATGATGGTTTTGGCGGTGTGTATTATGACTACGAAACCCTTGTTAAGGGTGTGGTTGCGACCATTAAAGACAACTGCGCTATGGCGGAAAAGTACAAAGAACGCGTCGATAACTTCTTTTACAAGGTAGACAAGAACAATTCAAAACGCGTGTACGATGCTATAATAAAACTAGACGCTAACAGATAAAAGAAGGCAGTGAATGGCTAAAGTAGCAGTTATTACCAGAACAAAAGACAGGCCAGATTTTTTGAAACGGGCCATTGAGTCTGTGTCTAAACAAACAGCGAGTGATTACGAACACGTTATTGTTAATGATGGTGGCGACAAAGCCGCCGTGGAGGCAGTAATTGCTGCCTTTAATAGCGCAGTGCAGAAAAAGATTAGCGTATTCCACCGTAGTGAGTCGAGTAACGCACCCGATACGATTTTGAGCGAATCAGCCGACCGCGTAACATCTGAATACATTGCGTTTCATGATGATGATGACACGTGGCACCCTGAGTTTTTAGAACGATCGCTCGTGCTTTTAGACGCTGGTGCTGCTGGCGTGACGGTACGTGTTGATAATGTAAACGAAACAGTGACAAGCGAAGGTTTTAAGCAGGGTAAAACATGGCAATATATGCCCGATTTACGCGCCGTAAGCCTTTATAAGCAGTGCCTGGACAACCAGCTACCAACGATTGGCTTTATTTATCGCCGCGATGCCTACGAAGCGGTAGGCAAGTACGACACGACCCTTCCGGTTGTAGCCGATTGGGAGTTTGGTATTCGCTTTTTGAAGCAGCATGACGTTGAATACCTCGACCCTGGCTTTGCACTTGGTTTTTACCACCACCGTGAAACAAAAGATAATAGTTTTGCGGCACATAACCACCGAAAGTACATTACAAAGGTATTTAATAAGTACCTTCGTGAAGACCTTGAAAAGGGTCAACTTGGTGTAGGGTATATTATGAACGACTTGCGGTATGAGCAGGATATGATTACCTCGATAGTTAAAAAAATGTTGCCAAAATCAATTCTAAAAATCGTACGAAAGAGAGTGGTATAGTTGCAGTGAGTATTGAAGAGAAGATAAGAACAAAAGGGCGCAGGACGAGCAAGCTGACAGTAGTAGTTAAGGGTGAACGACTAGTTATATCTTATGACAGGTCGAGGAGCGTACCTACTGATACTATGGAGATTGATTTTTCCGCGACGCCCCTAAACAAGCGGCAGGAGACTGGCTTTAAGGTAAAGAGTTTTGCGCTGAAAGATAAGCTTATATTCACCAAGAGCCTCTCAGGAGATAGTACAATAGTTGTTTTTACTGAAGGTAATAGTCTTAAGTATTTCATACATAACGATCACCGTACGCATCCGCTCACGCCTCTTTTGACCGTAAAATCAAAGACCTTTCTTCATCTTTCTAAGAGGCACTTACGCCTTTTTTATGCGTGTTTTATAGATAATAGGTATGAGCTGCCTATTAATGCGACATACCTGACGATAGGCGATGACTACAAGAAAGAGATGGACTATCCAGTATTTCGACACTTTCCGTCAAAAATAGAGCTTATAAAAAAGGCTATATTTGTTAACAAGATACCAATTGCACCTCTTCTGGAAGGTGAACCTACTATTAGTGAGAAGATAGGGGTTTCGGTAGATATAGACGGAACGGTAATGGCAGGACACTATCTAACGAAGGGGTCAAAGAGACTCGAAGCGCGTGGTAGAAAGTGGTTTTATGCGCCGATAACGAGGGTTCGCCGAAAGGGATATTCGGTAAGTGTTCGTAGAAATGGGTTCGGGGGATTAAATATAGTACGCAGACCACTGAGTGAAATAGAAAAAACAATAAAATTTCGCTTCTATGAGTCTATGTTTGTGTCTTTTTGTTTATACCACGCCGCTCATGCTGCACGCAGACTGTCGTCGCGTGTCGTTAATATATATTTTGAAAAGAGTGCAAATCAAGCCGAAGAGGGTGCTGTCGATCTATTTAGAAAAGCCAGGGCGAGTAGTATTACTTCGAATTACTTCATAATTAATAAAGAATCTAAAGACTTCTTAAGTATAAAAGATGAGGCTGGTGTTATTCCGAACTTCACCCTGAGAAGTTATTGGCTTTTATATAGGGCTAATAACTTCATATCAACCGAGACGGCGGGACATGCAAACGTGCTCAGGTCTGATAACAGATATATGAGAAGCGCACCGTATTCACAGAGATTTATTTTCTTACAGCACGGCGTTACGTACATGAAGGCGCACGAGAAAAATACATCCTTTACTAGAAATAGGGAAGCTGAGCCCGACTACATGATCGTTAATAGTAAGAAGGAAAGGGATGTCGTCGTTGACATGTTAGATCTTGAGGAAGAGCGTGTCCTGAATACTGGAATGCTTATTTTTGATCAAATACCGTATGGTCACATAGATCAAAAATCGCCAGACGTAGTAACGATCATGCTTACATGGAAGCCATACGAAGAGCACTTAAAAGACGCTACAAAGTCTACGTATTATCGTACGGTGATTGAGCTGTATGACATTCTTGAACCACTTGTGGGTAAGGGTAATATAAGGATGGTTGTACATCCTAAATTTAGTGAACATATGAAAAAGACTGACATGGCCGAAGCTATGTGGCAGGGGACAATTGCGGATGTCTTGAAGGAAACGAAACTTTTAATTACCGATTATTCTTCAGTGTGTTACAACGTTTTGTATCAGGGTGGTGCTGTTGTCTACTATCAACCAGACCTGGATCAATATGAGCATGCAAACGGTAAGCTTATACCGGCGGACAACGAATACACTGGGTATAGGGTATTTACAGAGACGGAGGCACGAAAATTGATCGAGGGTAGTATAAAAAATGGCAATATTGACCTAAGTAAGCTTAGGACGAAGGCACACGTTGATAACTACTTAGCTATAAATGAGCATCACGACGGCAGAAACATTGACCGTATTTATTCTGAGCTTGAGAGGATTGGTGCTTTGTAGGATGGCTAAGGTAGAGTGTCTACGGGTGATAAAGTGGCTTAAGAGTAGGCTTTTTTGGATATCTCTGTTTGTGGCGTTGAGTCTGTTCTATCTGCTAGTGCCTCTTATGGTCGATGATTTTACGTTTTTAGCCTCGTGGCGCTATATAGAGTCTGTTGGTGATATTGTTAAAATGGGCGGATTTTTCTATGACAATATAAATGGAAGATACGCTAGCGATATGGTTGCTCTACTGCTCGCTTCTAGTAGGGTGGTATCCTCGCTTTTTTGCGCAGCTATTCTAACGGCAATTGTATGGGTGACGTCTAGGGTGCTAAGGATAAAAAGCACAGCGTGGTTGGTTGTGATTGCTGCTGCTTTGGTGTTCGTGCCAGTTGGCATATTTAGTCAAACCATTGCTTGGCGTGCGGGATTTTATGTTTATGTTCCGCCTGTGCTCGCAGTATTGTTGCTTTGGTATCTGGTTGAAAGATTTAAGGCTAAAAATTCTGGTAGAAACTTAGCCTATATTATAGCAGTTTCGTTTATAGGTTCTTTATTCGTTGAAAATATAACAATAGGGTTAGGAATGGGCGCGGCTATATATGCACTAGTGGCTATCATCGGGAGATATAGAGACGATATATACACATCCGTATCTGTCCTTGTTGGTGTTATGGTGGGTTTAGCTGTTATGTTCTTATCCCCATCTTATGCAGCATTACCGACGGACGGGGAGTACAGATCTCTTGAAGCGACAGGCTCATTTACCCACTCATTATTCTCGAATATACTCGCTGTAATTGATAAACTGCTCGTTGATTCTTGGCAGCTGGCGCTACTTATCCTCGTTTGTATAATCTGTCTTGTCTTGTCTCGTGGACTTAAAGTAAAGGCAAAATATAAAGCATCCATGCTCGTGCTTTCTGTAGTTACAGTCGCGCTCCTGGCTGTATTTAGTAAGTTAATTACAATCGGACCTGATTACACGCTAACTCAGAAAATAGTGGGGGCTGGGGTGATTCTGCTCGTGTGTGGAATGTATATTGTATTTATAGGGACGATGTGGTCGATTAAGGATATCAAGATGAGGGGCTTTGCGATGGTCTTGGTTGTCTTGTCCCTGCTCATACTAGCCCCTCTTGCAAGGTTGACTACATCAACCATTTCACCAAGGATATTTTATCCAACATATGTCTTACAGGTGATAGCATGTATTACGGTTTTTCTGTATACATATAGAGAGCATAAAAACCTGCTCAGTAATGATTCTATTAAGGTCCTAAAAAATGCTACACAGGGAGTTGTAGTTGTTGCATTTATGTTGCTGATGGGGATTTTTGGAGCAATATCTATAAGGTACATAGAAAATAACTTATCTGCCGACAGGCAGGTAAAAGAGGGTGCTAGTGTGGTTTACCTCAAAAAATATCCTTACGATAAAATATTAAATCAGTCGTATAAAAGAAGTGATTGGCCAAGTATGTATTATGCCAAGTGTAAGTGTCAATATCGAGAGTGTGGAGGGTGCCAAGAATTGAAAATTATATACAACTAGCTTCTAAATATGAAGCGTTTGTATATATAGAAATTCCACAAGGTTGTTATAATTAAGGCAATTGTTCGGATGACACCGACCTCATATTCATGCAATACGTAAACAAATAATATCGTAAATACGTAATTAAAAGCTACAAGCATACAGTACAAAACAATTTGACGAGATGTTTCTTTTTTTGTGGTGGATCTATTCTTGAATGTATAGGTTTTTTGAATAAGGAATGAAACGATTAACCCTATCCAGAAAGAAATAGCCGTTGCTGTAATTGTCGATGTATTCGCAAATATCACGAACGCGTACAGGGCCGATATTTCAATAAAATATGATACGCCACCTGCGAGCAGGTACCTAGTAGATGATAGCCCTGCTATTTTTCGTATACTATTTTTCACTTAGTAAATTTACCGACTCGGCTTCGTTTACGACAAAAATAGGACGTTCTCGTGTCTGGCTGTATATATGCGACAAGTAGACGGCAATCATAGCCTGTGAGGTCAAGACAAGACTGACAAGGAATGATATGAAGACACCCAGCATTGCGGTTCCAGTAAAATTAAGCGATAAGGGGTCATTGAGTATAATCTGCTCAACAATAATGAACAGTCCGAGAAGAATAGAGCCGATCATTATGAATAGTCCAAGGTATCCAAAAAAGAACAAAGGTTTTAAAGTTAGCGAAACGAAGCTATTAATAGCAAGTTTCGTTAATTTTGATATGCTATAACTCGCTTCGCCGGCTAAGCGTGCAGGTGCATTGAATTCAATATAATCGCGCTTATACCCAAGCCAGTCAATAAGCCCTCTTGTTATACGGTCTCGTTCGGTGAATTTTATAAATGATTTTCGAACCTCTGCATCAATAAGTCGATAATCTGTTGATCTTGGGATAATTTTATCGGAAGTGATCGAATTCAAGATACGATAGAAGGCCTTTGATCCATATCTTTTTATAAAACCTTCTTTTTGGTTTTCTATTCTGATGCCAATTACAACCTGAGCTCCCGCGAGCCATTTATTGATAAACTTGTTTATAATTTTTGGAGGATGTTGGCCATCGGCATCCATTATAATAGTGGCATCGCCACTTGAATGAAAAATACCTGCGCTTGTAGCAATTTCTTTCCCGAAGTTCTTTGATAGTGAAACTATCTTTACTCTCTTGTCCTCTGCTGCAATATCATGTAGATACTTTAGGCTATTATCTCGGCTGCCATCATTAATGTAGGTAATTTCAAAATTATGAACTAGTTTGTCTATCGCGGGGAGGAGGATTTTATAGTGGAAATCTAGGATGCCATCCTCTTCGTTATACACGGGGATGACTATGGATATGCTTCTTGAAACGGTCATATTAATAGTATAGCAGTACACACGAAGGGTGCCGAACTATTCCGTAAAAATGACCCTATGCTTAATTCCAGCCTTGGTTTCGATGGTGCCTTTTTCGTATTTTTGACTCCAGATACCGTTACTATACTTCTCTGGCCCAACTGGATAGCCGAGAGCTCCATCCTGAAAGCCAAACTCGGCCCACACCTGTCTTATCGACCCTTTTGATTCCCATGCACTATTATTTTTAGGATTGACTATAATCGCACCATTTTTATAATGCTGCCAAGATGCACCCTGCTCGTTTTTTACGATAGGCCCATTGATAAGTCCTAGTCCTCCGTCTTGTGCGCCCAGACTAATCCAGTAGTCTCGTATGACACCACTTGATTCGTAGTAGTATCCATCTCTGCCGATAATGTAGCCATTCTGATATTGCTGAGACCATATGTTACCTAGAAGCCGCTCCTCATCCTTAACGGGTAGTCCTAGGTGACTTTCACTTGCACCTAGTTTATCGAAGGCGTTTCGAATCGAGCCCTTAACCGCCCAATATCCCGTAGAAGCATTGCCGATTATGTATCCGTTGTCGTATTCTTGATAGAAGTTATTTCCGTTGAATTTAACCTCATTTGACCTAGGTAACCCAAGGGCACTTGTTAGCCCGCCGACTTGCCAGTAGTATTTTGCAATAGAACCTTTTATTGTCCAATAGCCTGTATCAGCGATGCCTGCAATACATCCACCGTCGAAGCATTGCTTCCATCCACTACCTTTGCGTGACTCATTTTCTATGGGGTTACCGAGCGTCGCTTTAACTTCAGGTAAATCGTAGTATAGCTTTATCGAACCTTTTACTGTATATATTGTGCTCCCAAACCAACCATTAAACATAAACCAAAAGTTCCTATTGCCGTAGGCGCTGCAGGCGTCGCCGGTGCCGGGGTAGCCGTTGAGGGCGGCGCTGTTTGGGCGGTAGGGGGTGTAAATGTAAAGGGCGGCGGTGGCTTGGTTTTCAATGTATACCTGCGAGTAGCCGCATTGGCCGTTTTTGTTGCGGTTGGCGGCGCTACCTGTGGTGTTTAAAAATTCGCCTGCGTTGTCTTGCCAGTATATGTGTTGGGTGCGCCCTGCAATGTAGTTGTAGTCATTGGGGTATTTTTGGTACACCTTAAACTGTCGAGCGGCCGAATAGACTTGGCGGAAAAAGCCG